>ERZ773090.564-NODE-564-length-18010-cov-4.64879_pt1 | contig 18010 bp, 15 predicted proteins | sample MGYA00580579_ERZ773090 | MGnify/ENA primary metagenome ERZ773090 (study PRJEB29015, sample SAMEA2738014) | human oral metagenome | biome: human oral; feature: human-associated habitat; material: dental | place: China | collected 2132 ... | reverse complement strand
AAATGTATATTCTGTTTTATTTTTAGTTTTAATATATTTACAAAAAATGGATAAATACTCTTTTCTTCCTTTTGTAGCAAGTATAATACTGATTACATTTTTTATCTTTTATATTATATCTACTGTTAATAAAATTGATATGGAAATAAGCAGTAATATAGAAGATGACAAATTCATTGAGGATGAAGATGAATACTATGATATTTTTGGATATAAAAATCCTAATGATCCAAGGATTTTAGTTTCTGATCCAATGAATAGTAGTAGTACAGTTATTAATCGAGGAAACAAAAAAGGGAAAATATTATTTGCAATTACAAATATGCTTCTCGCATTTGTAATTATATTCGGGCTAGCACTAATTTTTGAAAAAGACTGGAAAGTTGAGATTTCAGATACTATTAAGATTTCAACAATGCTTTATAAAGAAAATATAAAGTCAGGTGATATAGATAATATAGAATTGCTTGATAAATTTCCTAATAAAAGGGCTGTTAGGATGAATGGTGGTGCTACCAAAGAAAAAGCTTATGGTAATTTTTCTATGGAAGGAGAAGGAAATATAAGGCTTTATGTTTTCAAAAAAACAGATAAGGTCATAAAGATTAGTAGAAAAAATCAAAAGACAGTATATATTAATATGAGAACTAATGAAGAAACTGAAGAGCTTTATGAAAAATTGAAAAATTTTGTGGATAAATAGGATGAGATTATGGACTTTTTAAGAGAACATTTTTTAATTTTATTGCCAATTATTATTATAAATATAACATTATTAGTAGTTGCATTAAGACATTGTTTAAAACATCAAAATTATAGATGTGGAAATAGATTGATATGGATTTGTGTGATAGTTCTTATTCAAACTATTGGACCTATTTCATATTTTGTATTTGGAAGTGAAGAACAGTGAATATTTTAACTATAAATAATCTTAAAAAAACTTTTAATGGAAATTACGTAATCAAAGATTTATCTTTTAGTATAAAAGAAAAGCATATTTTTGGATTTCTAGGAAAAAATGGTGCTGGAAAGACAACTACTATGAAAATTATTTTAGGTTTTTTAAAAGCTGATTTTGGAGATATTTTAGTTTTTGATGAAAAAGTTCACTTTGGAAATACGAAAACAAATAGATTTATTGGATATTTGCCTGATGTTCCGGAATTCTATGATTATATGACTTCAAAAGAATACCTTAATTTATGTGGAGAAATCACGGGATTATCAAAATCAGAAATTAAAGAAAGAACTGAAGAAATGTTAAATTTAGTTGGCTTAAAAGACGAGAATAAAAGGATTGGAAAATTTTCAAGAGGCATGAAACAACGTCTTGGAATTGCTCAGGCTCTGTTTAATAAACCTAAATTACTAATCTGCGATGAGCCAACTTCAGCTTTAGATCCAATAGGTAGAAAAGAAATTTTGGATATACTATTAAAGATTAAAGAGCATACGACTGTATTGTTCTCAACTCATATTCTACAAGATGTTGAAAGAGTTTGTGATGAGTTTTTGATATTAAATAAAGGTGTTAATTGTTTAAATGGAAATATATCTGATATTAAAAATATTGGATTTAAAGATAAAATTTCTGTAGAATTCTTTAATATTAAAGATAGAGATTTGTTTTTTAGTAACTTTGAAACTAATAATATTAAAGTAGAATTAAATGATTGCTCTGTGATATTTTCTTCTTTTGAAAATCTTAAGTATATCGAAAATAGAATATTTAGAACTGTTTTGGATAATGATTTGCTTATTGGTAGCTACAATATAATTAAGCCTTCATTAGAAGATTTATTTATAGAGGTGATAAAATGAAAATATTTATAGCATTGTTAAAGAAAGAATATCTTGAAAGTGTTAGAAATAAAAAATTATTTATAATGTCTTTTATATTTTTATTTCTTGGTATTCTAGGTCCTATTACAGCAAAAATTTCTCCTGAAATACTAAAATCATTTTTAGAAGAAGAACTAGCTAAAGGACTTCAAGAGCCTACATTTATAGATTCGTGGGCACAGTTTTTTAAAAATATAACTCAACTGGGCTTTATATTTGTAGCTATAATTTTCAGTAACTATATAGTAAATGAGTTTTCTAAAAAAACATTAGTAAATTTAGTTGCAAAGGGATTACCTAGATTTCAGATTGTAATTTCTAAAATGTTTTTTGCATCTATACTTTGGACAGTATCTTTTATCATTTACTGTTTAATCTTTAATTTATATACAAATTATATATTTAAAGAAAATGTTGAGATATTACTTGCAATAAAGGCGTCAATACCAATTTGGGTATTTGGTATATTTTTAATAACATTAGAATGTTTTGCAGGTTTTGTTTTTAGAAATACTGTAGGTGCTTTATCTACTTTAGTTATAATAGTAGCTTTACAATTTTTACTTGGAATGTATGATAAAATAGCTAAGTTTTTACCAATGTTTCTATTTTCAGACAATATTAATTTAATTAAGGGAAGTATATCATTTGCAGATTATAGATATTCGATTTTAACTACAATATTACTTACAATTTTGATGATTTTTACATCTATATTTGTATTAAATAGAAAAGAAATTTAAAAATGCATTGTCTATTTGACAATGCATTTTTCTAAATTATTTTAAAAGTTCTAATATATGTTGCTCAATATCTTTCGGCTCTGTTGTTGGAGCAAACCTTGAAACGACATTTCCATTTTTATCTACAAGAAATTTTGTAAAATTCCATTTTATTTTATTTCCCAAAATGCCGGACTTTTTTGACTTCAAAAATTTATATAGCGGGTGAGTGTCTTTTCCATTTACTTCTATTTTTTCAAACATAGGGAAAGTAACACCATAATTCATACTACAAAATGTTTTAATTTCTTGATTAGTTCCGGAATCTTGATTTTTAAATTGATTACAAGGGAATCCTAAAACTACAAAATCCTTATTCTTATATTCGTCATATAACTTTTGTAATCCCTCAAATTGCGGAGTAAAACCGCAACTGCTGGCTGTATTTACTATAAGTAAAACTTTGTTTTTAAATTGTTCCATTGAAACTTCATTTCCGTCAATATCATTTACTTTAAAATCATAAATATTCATTTCTACCTCCAATAATATTGTATAAGATATATTTATTTTAATACCCTTAAAAATATAATAACAAACATAAATTAGCTTGTTTTAATAAGAGAAATTTAATATAAATAAATATTTTTAATAATTTTATAATTATTAAAAGAGAAATATCGAAAAATAAACCACTTTTATAAATTGCTTAAAATAAAAAGTTATTTTGAATGTTTATTAAATGAATTGAATAAAATATTTGACTTTTTTATGCATTTATAGTATAATAATGCCTGTATTTTATAATAAACAATGAAGAGGACGGAGCTTGTGAATTAACTCAGAGAGATAGTGTCTGGTGCAAACTATTTTATGAAGCAAACTCGTATCAACTTGGAGTTTTTGGTTAATCCCGTTAAAGATTTTTGAGTGATTTAAGATTTTTTTAATCTTAAATAATTTGGGTGGTAACACGGAAAAATTTCGTCCCTAAGATTTTATCTTAGGGATTTTTTTATAGAGAAAATGGAGGTATATATGGCAAAGTTTAGAGAACTTTCAAAAGAGTCCGTTAAGGATAGAGAAATGAAAATATCTGAATATTGGAATGAGATAGATTTGTTGCATGAATCTGTAAATTCAAGAGATGGACATGATAATTATATTTTTTATGATGGTCCTCCAACAGCAAATGGGAAACCCGGTATTCACCATGTTATAAGTCGTACTTTAAAAGATATGACTTGTAGATATAAAACAATGAAAGGTTTTAAGGTAAAGAGAAAAGCAGGTTGGGATACTCACGGACTACCTGTTGAAATTGAAGTTGAAAAGAAATTAGGTCTTTCAAGCAAAAAAGATATTGAAAATTATGGAGTAGAAAAATTCTGTAAGGAATGTAGAGATTCTGTTTTCGTTTATGAAAGTAAATGGAGAGAAATGTCTGAAAGAATGGCTTTCTTGGCTGATATGAACAATCCTTACATCACTCTTGATAATAATTATATTGAATCAGTTTGGAATCTTTTAAATGAGATTTTCAAAAAAGGTTTAATGTATGAGGGAGCGAAGATTTTACCTTATTGTCCACGTTGTGGAACCGGTCTTGCTTCTCATGAAGTTGCTCAAGGTTATGAAATGATTAAGACTACTACTGTTTATGCAAAATTTAAGAAGAAAGATGAAGATGCTTACTTTATCGCATGGACAACAACTCCTTGGACTCTTCCTTCTAATGTTGCTTTGACTGTAAATCCTAATGTAACTTATGTAAAGGTGAAATATAAAGAAGAATTTTTCTATTTAGCTGAAAATCTAGCAACTAAAGTTTTAGGAGAAGATTATGAAGTTGTAGAAAAATTCCTAGGAAAAGATATGGAATATTGGGAATATGAACAACTTATTCCTGAAATTGAAACAAAACAAAAAGCATTTTTTGTAACTCTTGCTGACTATGTAACTGTTGAAGACGGTACAGGTATTGTTCATACTGCTCCGGCTTTTGGGGAAGACGACTATCAAACAGGAAGAAGATACAATCTTCCGTTGATTAATCCTGTTAATGAGGAGGGAAAATTCAGCACTACAATATATGAAGGCAGACCTGTTATGGAATGTGATGCTGATATTATCACATATCTTTTTGAAAATAATAAGGCTTTGAAAAAACAAAAGGTTGAACACAACTATCCACATTGTTGGAGATGTCATACACCTTTAATTTATTATTCAAAACCATCTTGGTATATTGAAGTTACTAAATATAAAGATAAATTAATTGAAAATGCAAAGGCTGTAAATTTCTATCCTGATTTTGTTGGGGAAAAGAGATTTGGAAACTGGCTTGAAAACTTAAATGACTGGGCAATCAGCCGTTCAAGATATTGGGGAACTCCTTTCAATGTTTGGAAATGTGATTGTGGTCATTGCACAAGTGTAGGCTCAAGAAAAGAATTGGCTGAAAGAAGTATTGAAGAAATTGACGAAAATATAGAATTACACAGACCATATGTAGATAATGTTCATTTGAAATGTGAAAAATGTGGTGGCACAATGACAAGAGAAAAAGACGTTATTGACGTTTGGTTTGACTCTGGATCGATGCCTTTTGCACAACATCATTATCCTTTTGAAAACAAGGAAAACTTTGGAGAATTATTTCCTGCAGATTTCATTAGTGAAGGAATTGACCAAACTCGTGGATGGTTCTATTCATTACTTGCAATTTCAACATTAATAACTGGAAAATCTCCATATAAAAATGTTTTGGTAAATGATTTAATTTTGGATAAAGATGGCAAAAAGATGAGCAAATCCCGTGGAAATACAATTGATCCGATTGAATTATTTGATAAATACGGAGCAGATGCAGTGAGATTTTATTCACTTTATGTTTCACCACCTTGGGTTCCAACTAGATTTGACGTTGAAGGACTTAGAGAAATTGAAAGTAAATTCTTCAGATCTTTCAAGAATACTTACAATTTCTTCCAACTTTATTCAGGAACTGATGATATAGATCCAAGAGAGTTCTTTGTAGATTACGATAAGAGACCTGAAATAGACAGATGGATATTGTCACGTTTCAATAATCTTTTGAAAATGTATAGTGAAAATATGGATAAATTTGAAGTTACAAAGGTTGTTCGTGCAATTTCAGATTTTGTAATTGAAGATTTGTCAAATTGGTATATCAGAAGAAATAGAAGAAGATTTTGGAATACAGAAGTAGATGATGATAAAAAAGCTGTTTACAATACAACTTATGAAATACTACTTGGAGTTTCAAAGATTATTGCACCTATTACGCCTTTTGTTGCAGAAGAAATGTATCGTAATTTAACTGATAAGAAGAGTGTTCATTTAGATTTCATTCCTGAATGTGATGAAAGTCTAATTGATGAAGCGTTGGAAGAAAAAATGGATATCGTTAGAAATCTTGTAACAATTGGTCGTGCAAGTCGTGAAAAAGTTAAGATTAAAGTTAGACAACCACTTTCTGAAATAGTTGTTGATTTTGCTTTAAAAGAAAAAATTGGCGACTTAGAAGAATTGATTAAGGAAGAACTTAATGTTAAAAAAGTTGTATTCGAAAAAGATTTATCAGGCTTTATGAATTATATGTTAAAACCGGATTTCAAAGTTTGTGGTAAAATTTTAGGAGCTAAAATTAAAGAATTTGGAAAATTCTTAAATGAAACAAATGCAAAAGAATTTATAGAAAAACTTGAAAAAGGATCTGTTTTTGTAAATCTAAATGGAGAAGAAACTGAAATCTTAAAAGAATATGTTGACGTAAAAGTTAGTGCAAAAGAAGGCTTTGACGTTACAATGGAAAATAATCTTTTCGTAATTTTAGATACTACTTTAACTGATGAATTACTTGACGAAGGCTTTGCAAGAGAAATAATTTCAAAAATACAACAAATGAGAAAATCTGCTGATTTTGACGTTCTTGATGAAATTAGAATAAAATGTGCTTGTTCAGAAAGATTGAAAAAAGCAGTTGAAAACTACAAAGAATTTATAATGAATGAAACTTTGGGTGTTGAATTGACTTTTGTTGACAGCTTGGATACAGAAGAAGTTGATTTCAACGGAGAAGTTGGAAAATTATTTGTAGAAAGAGTTTAATAAATAAAAAATTAAAAAAACAACGGGTGAAAATCCGTTGTTTTTTGGTGCTAAAATAGAGCATAGAAAAAGCACAGAAATTCTGTGCTTTAATTTAATTTTTTTATAAGTTTTCTCTAAATAGAGGCATACTCATACATCTTGGACCCCCACGTCCTCTAGATAATTCACCTGAATCAATCTTATGAAGTTTTACTCCTTTTTCTTCAAGTAATTGATTTGTTATAGTATTTCTATCATAAACAATAGCTTCTCTAGGTGCAATAGCTAAAGTGTTATATCCGTCAGACCATTGTTCTCTATGAGTATCTAAAAGTCCGCCTTTTCCTTCACGAATGAAGTCAATTTTATCAACATGTAGATATTTTTTCAATACAACTTCTATATCAGTTGATTCAGCTTCAACTTTTACTTTTCCATCAACAAGTTTTAGTGAATAAATTTCTAATGTCTTTTCAATTTCAGGATGAAGAGTGAATAAATCTCTATCAACTGAAGTTAAAACAGTATCAAGATGCATAAAAGCTCTGTTGTTTGGAATTACCAAAGCAAGTACGGTTTTTACTCCATTTTCATCAGTAAGAAGTCTTTTTGCAATAGTTTCAATGGCTATTGGTGTTGAACGTTGAGAAATACCGATAGCAACAACATCTTCAGATAAAACCAAAATATCTCCACCCTCAATTGAAGGAATATCTGTTCTATCATACCATTTTTTAATTCCTTTAAATTCTTTATGATGCTCAAATATTTGTTTTCCAAAAAGAGTTTCTCTTCTTCTTGTAACGGACCACATTGTATGAAGACTTACTCCGTCTTTAATAAATGAAAAAGGATCTCTTGTAAAATATAGATTTGGAAGCGGTTTTGAAATGAAGAAATCATTTTTTGAAACAAGTTCGCTCAAAGTTGAAGGCTCTCTTAAATCTACTTCATTCTTTCTAACACCTTCCATCATTTTTAAAACTAATTCTTTATTATCTTTGATAGAAAATAAAAATTCTCTTAATAATCTTTTTTCATTCTCTACATGAACATCCGCATTATCTAAAAATTCTTCAATAAAAGCAGTTCTTATACCGTCATCATAAAGACTTTCAGCACACAAATCTTCAAGATAGAATACTTCACATCCATTTTGTCTAAAAATGTTTGCAAACATATCATGTTCTTTTTGTGCATTGTCCAAAAATGGAATTTCATCAAAAAGAAGTTCATCAAGTAAATAAGGTGTTAAATTTAAAAGTTCTTTATGAGGTCTGTGAAGTAAAACTGATTTTAATTTTCCAATTTCAGAATTTACATTAATTTTCATAGCTCCCTCCTTAAACTTACTAGCTATATTATAACAAATAAAATATCTAAAGACAATACATATTTAGCAATATATTGACAGATATAAACACAAAGTTTTACTTTCTTCACATTGTATTTTTTGATAAATTTCAGGAATAAATCAAATATATTTTTTGCAAATAAACGTAAATTTTTCACATGAAAACAATTAGCAAAGTAAATGTATCAAAGATACATAAAAAATATTTTAGGATTTCTTTCAGAAATACTATTGCTTATAGGCAAGTAATAGTTGAGATTTCTCGGCTATGCTCGAAATGACGGATAAGGAAGTGACTTAGTTTAATAGCTTACCGTTAATAGTAAAACAGCTTTTGATTTATAAAAAATTATAACGAACAAAAACTCACGTCAAAATACTTAGCATAGTAAAGCTCCTTACACGTCATCTCGACCGAAGTGAAACGGAGTGGAGAGATCTCATACTTTTTCGTTAGCAAAAGTAAATGTATCGAAGATACATAAAAAATATTTTAGGATTTCTTTCAGAAATACTATTGCTTGTAAATAATCTATAGTAGGTCTGACGCAAAGATTGTCCAAATCTTGATTTGGATACAATCGACTGTGGAGATCTCATACTTTTATTTACAAGTAAACAAAAGTAAAATGTGTCATAGATACATTTCTACTCACAAAAAAACTGACTACCATTGCAGTCAGCTGTTAATTCGTGTTTATGATTTTTCTTTATAAAATTTTTATCTGTAAGTTTTTTTTATTCTTGTAGTTAAAACTAAAATTGCAACAAATGTAATTCCCATTTGAATTAAATTTGGCAATGTCCTTGAAACGACATAGTACCAAAATCCTTTACCTCTTGTAATGGATAGCCAAAAGCTGTCTAAAAATATTGTAACAGCAAAAGAAAGAAGAGATATAAGCGCAACTTTTAAAATTAAAGAAAATTTGTTTTCTTTCTCAATATTTTTTCCGATTATAAGCCCCGGAAAAAATCCTATTACCATATTTGTAAGCATATATCCTGGAAAATACATTCCCGGAGAACCCAAAGTCATAAAATAAATTAACGGATCAGAAGCACCGCCAATTATTGTTCCAAGCGTAGGTCCTAATAGTATACCTGAGAAAATCATCGGTATAAATCTAAGTGTAATTCTTCCACTTCTAGGTGGAAATAAATAGATATTTTGATATGACAAAATAACTGTTATAGCTATCATAAGACCTGCAATAGCTAATTGTGTAGTTGTAAACCTATTTTTTTTCATTTTTCTCCTTTCAAAAATCAATGCCAACAGTGGATGCGAAAACTAACCACGAGAAATCTCTTCGTTTACAAGCAACATCCCATCTTGTAACACTTAATGCAAGTTTTCTACTCTGCCTAAAAAAATAGGCTACTATTGGGTATCACACGAATACAGAATTATTTTATAAGATTTTTATAACAAAGTCAAGATTTTACTTTAAAATATAAAATATATTTTTAGTTAATTTTTTTATGAAAATTTGTAAATTTTGAGTATTTATGGTAAAATATTAAACGTGAGAAAATATATATTTTAATAGAGGTGAGTTATGGGATTTTTAAGTAATATTTTTAATTCTTCCACAAAAAGAGTTAAAAAGATAAATCCAATCGTAGACAAAATAATGTCATACGAAGAAAAATATTCAAAATTAACAGATGATGAACTTAGAAATAATACAGAAATATTTAAAACTAGATTAGCAAATGGAGAAACTTTAGATGATATTTTACCTGAAGCTTTTGCAACTGTTAGAGAGGCAGCTCATAGAGTTTTAGGTATGAAACATTATAGAGTACAGTTAATTGGTGGGGTTGTTCTTCATGAAGGAAGAATTGCTGAAATGAAAACAGGTGAAGGAAAAACTTTAGTTGCAACTTTACCTTCATATTTAAATGCTCTTACAGGCAAGGGTGTTCATATAGTAACAGTAAATGATTACCTTGCAAAGAGAGATAAAGAGTGGATGGGTAAAATTCATGAATTTTTAGGTTTAAAAGTTGGTTGTATTTTACATGGACTTTCAAATGATGAAAGACGTGAAAACTATAATTGTGATATAACTTACGGAACAAACTCAGAATTTGGATTTGACTACCTTAGAGATAATATGGTTGTTTATAAAGAAGAACTTGTTCAAAGAGGTCTTAATTACGCAATCGTCGACGAAGTTGACTCGATTTTAATCGACGAAGCTAGAACTCCACTTATCATTTCAGGTGAAGGAGACCAATCAACTGATTTATATGCACTTGCCGATAAATTTGTAAAGAGTTTAAAGGGAAGAATTGCAGATCCAAGTGAAGAAAATGAAGATTTTTACAACAGAGAACTTAGAGAGGAAACTGTTGATTTTGTAGTTAATGAAAAACATAAAACTGCTAACTTAACTGAAATTGGGACTGAAAAGGCAGAAGACTTTTTTGGACTTGTAAATCTTTCAGATCCGGTTAACATGGAAGTGGCGCATCATATAAATCAAGCGTTAAAAGCGAATAATACAATGCAAAGAGATGTTGACTATGTTGTAAGTGAAGACGGAGAAATTCTAATCGTAGATGAATTTACAGGACGTATTATGGAAGGCAGAAGATATAGTGAAGGACTTCACCAAGCTATTGAAGCTAAAGAAGGTGTTGAAATCAAGTCAGAATCTAGAACTCTTGCTACAATCACTTACCAAAATTACTTCAGAATGTATGAAAAACTAGCTGGTATGACAGGAACTGCAAAGACTGAAGAAGATGAATTTAATGAAATTTATCATATGGATGTTATTGAAATTCCAACAAATAAACCGGTTATAAGAATAGATCATCATGATAGAGTTTATTTAACAGAAGAAGCTAAATTTAAAGCTATTGTTGAAGAAATAGAAAGAATTCATTCAACAGGACAACCTGTGCTTGTTGGTACAATTTCAATTGAAATTTCAGAATTACTAAGTGCAATGCTTAAGAAAAAAAGAATAGAACATGATGTATTGAATGCTAAATTCCATGCAAGAGAAGCTGAAATTGTTGCTCAAGCTGGGGTTTATGGTAAAGTTACAATTGCAACAAACATGGCAGGCCGTGGTACCGATATTCTTTTAGGTGGTAACCCTGACTTTATGGCTAAACATGAAATGAAGAAAAATGGAACACCACAATATGTTTTAGATAATTTAGATGCTTTTTGGGAAACTGATGATGAAGAAATCTTAAAAGCTAGAGAAGAATTCAAAAAATTATATGAAAAATATAAAGCTCAAACTGATGAAAATGCTAAAAAAGTAATTGAAGCAGGCGGACTTTTCATAGTTGGTACTGAAAGACATGAGTCAAGACGTATTGACAATCAGTTAAGAGGACGTGCCGGTCGTCAAGGAGACCCTGGTGAATCAAGATTTTTCGTTTCACTTTCAGATAATTTGATGCGTTTATTCGGTGGAGAAGCTATACAAAAATTTGCTATGAATAGAAATTATGATCCGGATGAAGTGTTGGAATTCAAATCAGTTACAAGAGGAATTGAAAGATCTCAAGAAAGAGTTGAAGCAAACAACTTTGGTATCAGAAAAAATGTATTGAAATACGATGACGTTATGAATGTTCAAAGAAATGTAATTTATAAAGAAAGACGTGCAGTTCTTGACGGAGAAGATATGAAAGATACCATTCAAGAAATGTTGATTGAATTTATAGATTCAACTGTTGAACAATATTCTAACGGAAAAAATATTGAATTAAATGATTTGAAAATGGCAATTGAAAATGCATACTTGCCACATAATCTTTTAAATTTTGAAGAAATGAAAGGATTAAGTAAAGAGGCATTAAAAGGCTATATAATAGATGTTTCTCAAAAATTCTATGCTGAAAAAGAAGAACAAATCGGCGAAGAACAAATGAGAGAAATCGAAAGAGTAATTATGCTTATGGTTGTTGACAGAAAATGGATGGATCATATAGATGCTATGGATCAATTAAGACAAGGTATCGGCATAAGATCTTATGGACAACAAGACCCTGTAAGAGCATATGGAGCAGAAGGCTTTGAAATGTTTAACGAAATGAACGAATCAATCAAAGCAGATGTTCTAAAGGGATTATTCAACATTCAACCTGCTGGAGCTGAAATCGAAAGAGAAAGAGCTGCAGTAGAAGTTTCTACAAATGTCCAAGACGAACAAACAACAGTTGTCAAAGGAAAACAAGTTGGAAGAAATGACCCATGCCCTTGTGGAAGTGGTAAAAAATATAAAAAATGTTGTGGAAGAAATAAATAGATAAGTTAGGGGAAAGAGTGAAGTTATTTCGCTCTTTTCTGCTAATTGAAAGGAAATATATGTCAAGAAGAAAGAAAAAATATATAGAGGGAGTAATTGAAAAAGTTAATTTTCCAAATATGTCCGAATTTACTTTTGAAGATAAGAAAGTAAATTTTAAAGGTGGAATTTTATGTAATATATATAATGATATTAAAAATATAAAACTGAAATTACATTAAAGAACAAGTGAAAAAGTATATTAAAAGACTGATTTTATTTTAATTGTGATTAGATAAAAATAAAAGATAAAGAATTTATATTATAGGAGCGAGAAAAATGATATATGATTTAGAAAAGAAAGTATATACAAATACTAAGGATTATCCATTAAGGACAATAAAAGAAATGTTTGACGATGGAGATATTATACCACAACCAGATTATCAAAGAGACTATATTATGGATGAAAAAAGAGCATCAAAATTAATAGAATCAATATTATTACAAATACCAATTCCAACAGTATATTTATGTGAAGAAAGTGATGGTTCTTTATCAATTATTGATGGGCAACAAAGACTAACGTCATTTGTGAAATTTTTAAAGAATGAATTTAAATTAAGAAATCTTGAAGAATATTCAGAATTAAATGGCAAAAATTTTGCGGATTTAGATAAGGTTACTCAAAAAGTTATTAAAGATACAGCTATACATTCAATTGTTATAAAGAAGGAGTCACAGGAATTAAAGTATGAAATTTTTTCGAGATTAAATCAAGGATCAACTAGTTTGAAACCTCAAGAATTAAGAAATTGTATTTATAGAGGTAATTTTAATAATATGCTGGAAGAAGTAGCAAAGAATAACAAAACATTAAAAGTATTATTTGGAGCAGAAAACAAAAGAAAATCTTATCAAGAATATATATTAAGATATTTTGCTTTAAAAAATTTTCAATCTTATAGCAGTTCAATTGGAAAAACAATGAATGATTTTATGGAAAAACATCAAAATGATAGCATAGAGGAAGTTGAAAACTACAAGAAAGAATTCAATTCAAAAATTGATATTATAAAACAAGTATTAGGTGATGATGCGTTTTGTGGAGCAGAAATTGATAAAGGAATAATATCGAATAAATTTAGTGGATCAGTATATGATTCCATAATTATTGGATTTTCAATGTTTAATAATAATGATATTATGGCAAATTCGGATAAAATAAGAAATTCAATAAAAAATCTAAAATTGTCTAATGTACAATATAAAGAAAATACATATGTTTCTACAGGTTCAAAAAGCAGAGTAATAGGAAGAATAATGAATATATATGAATTGATTTCTGAAATTATTGGAAAAAAAGGTGATTATGGAGTAGAAAGAACATTTGATATAAATGATAAAGAACAATTATGGCATGAAGGATATATATGTGCTTATTGTAAAAATCAGATATTAGATATTAACGATGCTGAAGTGGATCATATTGTAGCATTTAATAATGGTGGAAAGACGGTCATAGAAAATGCTCAATTACTTCATAGACATTGCAATAGAGAAAAACAAGATAAAGAAATAGAGTTTGAAAATTAAAGCGACAAAATTGACGATTTTATAAAGAATTAAATGAAGAGTTATATGTTATTAATTAAGCTAGAAAAATGTTTGCAAATATGATATAATATTTTATGAATTAAGAGATTAAATTTAAGGAACAAACTAAAAAATAATATAGTAAGAAATAAATAGATAAATTAGGAGAAAGAGTGAAGTTATTTCGCTCTTTTCTGCTAATAGAAAGGTAATATATGGGAAGAAGAACGAAAAAATATATAGAGGGAATAATTGAAAAAGTAAATTTTCCAAATATGTCCGAATTTACTTTTGAAGATAAGAAAGTAAATTTTAAAGGTGGAATTGAAGGACAAAAAGTTTCTGTAGTCGTTGGAAGAAAAAGAGAAAAACATATGGAAGCTAAACTTTTGGAAATTTTAGAAAAAAGTCCACTTGAAACTAACACAACTTGTCCAAATTATTTGGAATGTGGAGGTTGTAGCTATCAAAGTGTTCCTTATGAATATGAACTTAAACTAAAACAAAGACAGATAAAGGAACTTTTTGAAGATGTATATTCAGAAGAACCTGAAATATTTGAAAGTCCATTAAAAACTGCATACAGAAACAAAATGGAATATACTTTTGCAGATATGTATAAAGACAGTCCAATAATGCTTGGAATGCATAAGAAAAATAGATTTTACGAAGTTGTAGATACAATAGAGTGTAATTTAGTACATAGAGATTTTGAAATAATAAGAAATGCAATTATAAACTTTGTAAGAGAAAAAAATCTTCCATTTGTAAAAAAGAGAACTCACGAAGGACTTTTAAGACATTTAATCATTCGTTATGCATTGACAACTGGAGAAATAATGGTAAATATCGTAACGACAACGCAAAGTGAGTTTGATAAAAAGAGTTTTGTAGATATGCTTTTAGGTTTGAAACTAGAAGGAAATATAAAATCTATCGTGCATACAGAAAATGACTCACTTGCAGATGCAGTTGTTCCTGAAAAGATAAATATAATATTTGGAAAAGAATATATGACGGAAAAATTATTTGGTTTGGAATTTAAAGTAACACCATTTTCGTTTTTCCAACCAAATGTATTTGGAGCAATAAATCTATACTCAAAAGCAATTGAACTTTGTGGAGACATAGAAAACAAAGTAGTCTTTGACCTATACTCAGGAACGGGAACAATAGGACAAATTGTAGCAAGGAAAGCAAAAGCGGTTTACGGAATTGAAATTGTAAAAGAAGCAGTTGAAAGTGCAAACAAATCAGCAAAAGAAAACGGACTAACAAATTGCACCTTCATTGCTGGAGATGTGCTAGAAGAAATTGAAAACAGAAAAGAAATGGTAGATGTAATCATCGTAGATCCACCAAGAGATGGAATAAACCAAAAAGCATTGGAAAAAATAATTTCATGTGGTGCAAAAACAATGGTATACATTTCTTGCAACCCAAAAACACAAAAAAGAGACGTACAAATTCTACTTGAAAATGGCTACGAACTAAAAACATTAAAAATCTTCAACCAATTTCCAAGAACAGTACATTGTGAGACGGTAGCATTATTGTCCAAACTTGATGTCGATAAACATATAGATGTTGAAATTAAGCTTGATGAGCTTGATTTAACAAGTGCCGAAAGTAAAGCGACTTATGCACAAATAAAGGAATATATATTGGAAAAATTTGATTTAAAGGTTTCGACACTCTATATTGCACAGATTAAAAAGAAATGTGGAATTGTACTGAGGGAGCATTATAATAAATCAAAAAAAGAGAAACAGGTTATTCCACAATGCACACCGGAAAAAGAGGAAGCTATCATGGATGCGTTAAAGCATTTTAAAATGATTTAGTAGAAATGGAGGGTATTTATGAGATGGATAATAAAAATAATTTTGTTTCCAATAATATTACTTCTATCAATACTAATTTCTTTTCTAAAATTTATAATCAGCGTTAGTGGAATGATTTTAGGAATATTATCATTCTTAGTGGTATTAGGTTCGATTGCAGCACTTGTGCAAAAAGACACAACTACTTTTATTCAAGCACTGATAATAGCATTTTTGATAAGTCCCTATGGATTACCTAAAATTGCATTATGGGTTACAGCATATATTGAATTTGCAAGAGATAGATTGAAAGAAATATAAAGAAACTAATGAGGCGATAGATAAAATACTATCGTCTTTTTTCATGCTAAAAATTGAAAAGAAAGGAGGCGACGATATGAGTATGTATTTATTTGATGAACAGCCTATTGTTGCAAATAAAGCATTAGCAAGAGCATTAGGGTTAAATGAAGCCTTAGTATTGCAACAGATAAACTATTGGATTGAGATAAATAAGAAGTCCGGTAAAAACTATCATGATGAGAAATATTGGACATACAATTCTATAAGGGCATGGCAAGAAAATGATTTTGACTATATGAGTGTTGATACAGTAAAAAGAACTTTTGCCAAACTTGAAAAGGCGGGTTATCTTTTGGTTGGAAACTATAATAAAGATCCAAGAGATAAAACAAAATGGTATACGATAAATGATGAAAAATTAGAAGAATTATATCTTGAATTGAATAAGAAAAAGCTGGAACATGAAAGAAGCATTTTAGAGAAAGAAAGTCAAAATACCATGCACAATGCATTAGGGCAAAATGCACCAATGGAATATGGCAAAATGCACCAATGCAATGATGCATATAGCACTGATGCATTCAATGAAAATCTACCAACGCATTATGGCAAATTGCATGAACCGTTACCAGAGATTACTACAAAGAATTCATCAAAGAATACTTCATATATTTCTTCAGGGACTTCCTCCCACCTACCCATCTATGAAGATAAAGATTTGTACACGATGGGCGGATTGGATGGAGGGAATAAAATAATAAAATCATATCAATCCTGTTTAGAAGAACTTAGAGAAAGTACAGGATATAACGAACATATGGAATTGGGAAATAAGATTATTGCACGAACATACGATGAAATTATTAGAGTTTTAGCTGATGTAATGATATTAAATGCAGATGATACAGTTACTATCAACCAAACAAAGTTACCGGCATATATAGTTCAAGAGAGGTTTAGAAGTTTAGATTCATCGCATATGGAGTATCTTGTAAATGCGTTATCAGAAAATGAAGCCAAAATAAGAAATGTTAGGGCATTTATTCTAACCGCAGCATACAATGCACCAAGTAATATGGATGCCTATTATACGGCACTTGTTAGTTATGACATGAGGGAAGGAGGACTTTGATGATAAATGAAGAAATTGCGAATAAAGTAGTAAGTATTGAAATAAATGTTTTAAAAGCAACATATCAAGAGATATTAAATAATATCAATAAATTACATCATCGATCGAAGCAACATGGAAGTTTGGGGAAATTAGTTAAAGCAGAAGGTAATGAAGTAAAGCTCAAGGATATGGTTAAGAAAGGACAGCTTGAAGAAATTCCTGTTGAAGAAGCGGAGCTTAAAGAAATGAAAAAGGAACTTAATCGGTATGGGGTTAAGTTTTCAGTCATGAAAGATAAGGAGAGTGGGAAATACTCAGTATTCTTTCAAGCTAAAGATATGAAGGTTATGGATAAAGCATTTAAGCACGCTCTTTCAGAATCAGAAAAGAAAATGGAAAGGAAGGAGTCCATTCATAATAATATTGAGAAGTTCAAAGAAATGGCAAAGAACTCTGTTTCTAAGGATAAAGTTAAGAATAAACAGAAGGAGCAGAGCCTATGATAGATAAGATATTAAAGGACATGAAAGGCTTATTCAAAGTGCAAGATAAGGTAAAGTTTCTAAAGCAGAACATTCCCTATCTTGCATTTTTCTATTTAGGAAACATCTTTTCCCATCATGTAAGAAGCTATGTTGGAGGAGATGTGATAGATAAAATATTTCAGGGGATATTGGAGCTTAACACAATGAGCTTTCTTCCGAGTATTCATCCGGCGGATATTTTAATAGGTGTGGGAGTTGCAGCTTTAATCAAATTTATCGTATATACCAAAGGAAAAAATGCCAAAAAGTTTAGACAGGGGAAAGAGTATGGATCGGCAAGATGGGTTGCATAATATTAACTGAACAGGAGTGGTATATAGACACGAGAAA
>ERZ773090.563-NODE-563-length-18055-cov-8.49156_pt1 | contig 18055 bp, 17 predicted proteins | sample MGYA00580579_ERZ773090 | MGnify/ENA primary metagenome ERZ773090 (study PRJEB29015, sample SAMEA2738014) | human oral metagenome | biome: human oral; feature: human-associated habitat; material: dental | place: China | collected 2132 ... | reverse complement strand
GCCACGAGAACACGTCTGACATCATCACGCATCAGCGCACCGTCACTCCCTTGTAAGCCGCTTGAGTCCCGTCGATGGTCCCGAGCACGAGTCTCGCCTGGACCTCAATGGCTCGCCGCCAGGTGACGTCGTAGCCGAACACCGGGTGCCGGAAGGAGGTCTCAATGCGGCGCTCGAACCCGGAGATCAGCTGCTTACGCCCACGGTCCGTCATCCGGCAACTCCCCACCTCCCCCGTGAAGTCCCGCTCGGTCAGCTCACCGTTGCGAAAGGAACGCACGACGACAGAATCGGCCACCGGCGCCCTGAACTCCTCCATGAGGTCGAGTGCCAGAGCGGGCTTGTTACGGGAGCTGGAGTGGAGGAACCCGGCGTGGGGGTCGAGGCCGCAGGCCACCAGCGATCGGATGCAGTCTCCTAGAAGCAGGGCGTAGGTGTAATCCAGAGCCGCGTTGGCGGGGTCGGGCGCCGGCCGGCGTCGTCTTCCTTTCCACCGGGACGCGGCAAAGGCCGCTGTATTTCCGGTGAGCATCGTCGGGAAGGAATCGAAGTAGAGCCCGGCAGCCTCACCCTCCACTCCAAGCAGTTCTGCCAGCGACTGCGCTGACACGGCGTCGCGTTGCAGGCGACGCATCCGCTCCACGGTATGAGCGGCCTCACCGTTACGTCGCAATAGCGTGGCCTGGTTCGAGATCTTCGCCGAGACCATCTGCTGGGCGATGTCCAGCCTCCCCTCGGCGCTGGCAACATGCTGGCGCACCCGCTGGAGTCCATTGGGAGAGTCCGCGCCCTGAGACCAGCCGATCACTCGGCCGGACCATGAGCACCACACCACGCACCGGTCGCGCCAGCACAGTTCACGCAGCAGAGCCGAGGAGACATCGACGTTCCCATGGACCACTAGACCGAGTACTCGTTCAATCGGCACGCTGAGAAGGCGCTCTCCGCCCTTGGTGGCCTCGACTCGCCCGCTACTGAGGGACACCCGCGAACCAGCGGTGGCCGCGTGGAGGATCTGGGCGTCGGGGGCGGAGGCGACAACCCGCCGCCGGGCGTTCTCATACCGATGCTCAGAAGGCAGGCACACAGAAACGTGAGAGCACCACTGGCAGCGACTGTCATCGTCAGGCGGCTCAGGCGCCTGGGGCGCCCCAATCAGACGGCGCGTACGTGCGACCGCTTCCTCAGCCCGGGCGAAGTCAGTATCGGTCAGGTCGACCTCGACTCGCCGGCGGTGTCCGGTGAAGTAGACCTCTGTCCCTTGGACCTCTCGCCCCATCTCCTTGAGACACAGGGTCTGAAGCGCAAGCTGGAGCCGGTTGGCATAAGTGACCTCGGGACGACGCCGCACAGGGGTGGCCTTGTACTCCACGACGGTCAGCGGGCCATCATCTGTGCCCTCAATGACGTCGCAGCGCCCGGACAGCCCGAGGCGCTCTGATCGCACGTTCACCGCCCGATACTCACTCGCCCTGCTCTCCGCGGCATTGTCGACGCGCCGGTGAGCGTCCACTCCGGCTTGCATCTGCACGGTGTCCGTCTTCTCCCCCACCGATTCGAGCCAGGCTCTCCTCGGGCAGTAGATGGTGTGCACCACGAGACTGATCGGAATCGGGTCCGCAACCATGCCAGTGTCCATGTTCTGTCTCCTTTGACAGATAAAACGGTGGCGATATATCAGCTCCGCCACCTGAGCACGCCCTGAGGAACCTTCAGGACATAGGTCGGAGCAGTGAAGAATTCATCCATTGGTGGGCGCCCACACAGACAACCGTGCTGGCGCCCATCATGCATGACTGCCAGTCGCCCTGGCGCTCCGACTCAAGGACGGCCGGTTCCTTGTTCAGGTCAGCACCTCCAGCCTCCCCACACCCAGCGAACGCTCCGGGGCTTTGTCGTTGTCACTGACGTTGACGCGGAACGTCAGGATCGCTCGGGCACCGTGCGCTACAAGCCATGCGCGCGCCGGCCTCGCGGCAACAGCCGACTCCGCTTTCTCCATAGCCTGGATAACCTGCTCGGAGACCACCATCGCCCGCCACCTGCCCAAGGAATGAGGCCCCACGAGGACCGGCAGCACCAGGTGCGTCGGAGTGAACTCGCCAATCGGCACTGCCCCGGCAGTGACGGAGGCCCCCGTAAGCCGGTGGATGACAGGGAACGACGAGAGCCCCCACAGAGCGCACCAGGCGAGGGCGCTGTCGGTGAACCGAGGCGAGGTCAGCCCAGTAGCCGTCCTCGATTTTTCTGACGACTCCTTCGCGTATGCTTCATCTATTACCGCTTCACCAACTAACCCAGACCTAACACTCTCCCCATCTCGAGTTGCGACGATCTCAGCCAAGCCTCGCAGTCGATCATGAACAAAGTTCTGATAATTCTGTCGAGTTTTCATTTCCCATCTACTGGCTCCACCATCAACCTTACTCCACCAGTAGGAAGGCTCACCAAGCCCACCCATAAGTTCCAGATCACCCCATTTGGAACCATCCTCCCGACACCGATCAATCACAAAATGACGACGCCTTTGAAGATACCCCCACTTACACTCTTTTCCTTGATCAGGCCTGGAAATCCGAGGACTCATAACAGCGGCCACCCACCTACCTTTCTTGTCGACCCACGGTTCGCTTTCCAAGTCAGCTTGCACCCAACTTCCTGGAGCCACAGACGCCGCGGCGTGCTCATGAACAGCAACCGCGATGTCCGCATCGTCGTAGCCGTCCGCGGTGACAATCATCCGGGGCTCGGCGGCGTCGGTCCAGCCGAGCCGGACGTGCTCGGCTCCGTCGCCTTCCAGGATGAGCGCCAGCCCAAGTCCCGCGAAGGTTGTCAGCGCGCTGGTGATTTCTCCACCAAGGATCATCCCCATCACTTCCCTTCCATGGAGATCGTGCAGTCCGCGGCACGCAGCAGCGCTTCGAGATAGGCGGTCCCCCAATGACCCCACTGCCTATCGGTGCGGGCGATCAGTGACTCCCACTCGCCTTCACCCACCAGCTCCTCCAAGGCATCGGCATGGTCTGGGCCCGCAGTGGTCGGGTCGTGGTCGAACAGGGGCCTGCCACGACCATGACTGGTCCCCACCAGCCTGGCGACCAGGTCCCGGAGCTCTCGCTCGACGCCGTCGGGCTCAGCCTGCTCCCAGTAAGCGGCTGCGGAGGCCAGCTCATGACGCCATCCCACGGGGAGCCCAGCATCGGCCCATGCGCGTCGCACGGCCCCCAGCGATGCACTGCGGCCCCCGCTCTTGGCAAGCACCTCCTTGCCGCCGGGGTCACCCCGCCACAGAAGCCGCTGGAAACGGGCATCGTTCTTCCCGACGTCGTGCCAGGTGCCGGCCTCTCTCAGGGCCGTCGCAGGCATCGGCTCAATACCGATGCCGTCGGCCAACGCCTCCACACGGGCGGCGACCGCCGCGTTGTGGTCCGCAAGGAGTACCCGGTGGCTCACGGACCAGGTGGAACGGTCGTCGGACTCGTCGTCCGGTGTCACACTGCTGCGCCGCACCATCCATGCGGGCTCGTCCTCCTCACACCACCCCGGAGGCCACACCACTGTTTCCCCCGGAAACATGCCACCGATCTCGTCCGGTTCCAGATCCGCCAGCCGGCGCAGCTCATCAGGATCGGTCACGACGTCGGCCACCCCGTCAAATTCCCGGTAGGGCACCGGCTCCCCCAGATCCTCACCATCCTCTGTGACGACGCCGGAGGCCAGAAGCGGCACGGAGGCATCCAGGATGATGATGTCGCCGGGGCGAAGCACACGAGACGCGTTCTTGTCTCCGCCTTCATCCTCGAGGACCATCGTCTGCCACTGGGGCAGGATCGCCCCGTCTCGCCACAACACCGACCGTTCCAAAGGATGATCCGTATTCTCTATCAGGCGCTGCACCACCTTCCGTGCGGTGGCCAGAGTCATGGGGTAAACCTCACGATCCTGCGGAGGAACCTCAGTCAGCAGAGTCTCGCACGCCGTCGCATCGGGCAGGTCCTTCAGGTGCCTCAGGACAAGCCCCACAGTTCCGGACTCAGGGTCGAGGTCATCACGGATCCACAGATCGAGCTCCGGTTCGACGACGAGCCTCATCGACGTCTTCGACCACAGGGCCGCATCCCAGGGCTCAGGCCGCTGGTACAGCAGGCGGCGCGAAGACTCCGCAGGCGGTGCCTTCGGCTTCTCGCTAACCGTCAGAGGAGACAGGTCACCGTCTTCGGCACGGTTCAGAATCCATGTGCGAGCAGCAAGCAGGTCTTCCTTCCGGTACGGTAGTACGTCCTTGCTCAACGGTGCTTCCCTCGGAGGGCCGACGACGGTGAACCACGCGCGGTCACGCCGCCCCTGCCGGTTGACCCGGCCGGCACGCTGAGCCAGGGCACTAGCGGAGGCGAGCTCGGTCACCATATGAACCAGGTCCAGGTCGACCCCGACCTCGATGGTCTGAGTCGCCACGAGAACGTCGATGCCCGGTTGTCCTGAGACGTCGAAGAGTCCAGGCTCGTCTTGCCTCATGCGTTCCAGGTCCCAGGGGCGCATGCGCCCCACCCGCAGCCGGCAGTTCAGCCCCTCCTTGCCGAGAGCCTTCTCCACCTGAACCGCGCTGTCCACACGGTTGAGGACACACCCCACCGTCCGAGGGGCGTCGGGGAGGAGCTCGCGCGCATCCTCAACCGCGGTGAGCACCTGCGAGACAAGCTCATCGCGATAGGCCTTCGTCATCTTCCCGTTGACGGGCCACGCGGTCGTCTCCACGTACCGAGCCGACTTGGGTGCCCGTACCCGAGCGGCCAACCGGACGTCATGAGCCAGCGACTCCGTTGTGACGCCGATGATGTCCGTCGCGTCACCCGAGGGCGTGGCCGTCATCTCCACGGTCTGGAGCGCCGGGATTCCGAGCCGCTGCGCGCTCGAAGCGCACAGCTGCCCCACCCTCCGGGCAGTCACGAGGATCTGGCGGCTCAGGTGGGCCTCATCAACCACCACAGCAGCGTCGAGGGCCAGCATCCCCGCCAGCCGGGGGCGCGCCAGCCGGGAGGCTCCGTAGGAGCGGAACAGCAGGCTCGACGCCCACATGGCCGGTGTCATGCACAGCACCGCGCAGGCCTCCGGGGCATTGAGCCAGGCCCGGTCCGTGGCCGCCGCTCCCCGCATCGTAGTAGTGACCAGCGGGATCCTGTCTTCGGCGTCGGGCGCACGCAGTCCGACCAGGGCGTCGCGCACACGACTGAGGATCGAGTCATCCGCGGACGCCTCCTCCAGGAGGCAACGAATCCTTGCCGCGCGTGCGGCGTGGGAGTCGGTCAGCGCCCTGCGGTTGACCACCACGGCCAGCCTTCGGGGCAGGCGCTCAGCGGCACCGACCGCGAACAGAGCCATGGCGAAGACGTGTATCTCCACGACCGATGACTTGCCGGCACCCGTCGGCGCGATGATCTGCTCGGGCCAGGTCCCGGTATTCACCACGTGCCTCAGCAGATCCTCCTGCCAGGCAAAAGGCCGCTTCCCAACTCCGTGAACCGCCTCGAAGAAGTCTCCGAAGTCCTCGATGGTGATCACGGCCGCCTCCCCAACACGTTCTGCGCCAGTTCGATGGGAAGATCAGCCGGTACCAACAGACCTCCGCCCAGGTGACGGCTCTGGCCGACGGCGGCCAGCCCCGTATCCCCCAAGAGGTCTCCCGCACTGACGAGCGCCGTGTAGGGCTGAGTGGTGACGCCCTGCGGCATCTTGTGGGCGTAGAAGCTCGGGTTCCTCGTGATGCGATGGTGCCACATCACTCCTGCTCCACGTTCGCGTACCTGGGCCACCAGCGAGCGGTAGCCCTGGATACCTTTGGGCACGGCATCGAGGCGATCGCGCCAGACGAATCCTAAAGAAAGGAGGATCGCGTCCTCGAAGGTCCAGTCCCCTCGCTGGCGGGCCACCTCCGGCACGGCCACCGGCGTCGGGGACCACAGACGCCGCGTTCCCTGAGCAGGTGGGTGCCAAAAGCACTGTGCGTCAAAAACCTCTCCCACCGGACGCAACCTCGCCGGCGCCTCATCTCGGCGGTGGTTCAACTGAGTCATCCCCGCCAGGGCTCTCAGGACGACTGCCTCGTCGTCGTCGTTGACGTCGGAGGGCAGCATGATGAGGAAGGCACCTGGGGCACCAGAGACCGATTTGACCGTCGACTGAGAGAGCACAGATGCGGGAACGTACTGGATAGCCAGGCGGTTGGCGGGTTTTGTCATATTTTGCTGGTAGCAGCCTGTGACGATTGGAGGAGCCCCATTACCAATGCGCTTTATGAGTGCCTTATGAAAAGCAACACACCAACTCACGCGGCGTTCTGGAGAGATTTTCCGCCCGGCACCGTCGTCGGCTAAGAAGATCAGGACGTCACGCCAGGGTGAATGATCGCCGCCGTTATGCTTCACCGGTTCCACCGACACATACCTGACGTCCCGCAAGAATCCTCCAGAGGTTAGGAACTCCCTGTCAGAGTCGCTTGAGTCTTCATGAGGGTGAGACTGAGAATGCAACTCGCGGAGCGCGTTGATTCGCCCGGACGAGGGAACCTGCACGCGCAGACCCCCAGGAGTGAAGGCGGTTGCGGCAGGATCGAGCCGCCAGTTCACCTCCACCTTCTCGGTGCTCATGACCACAGGGCTGTCCATCTCCCCAAGGCACGGCACATCCTCGCATAGTCGAGCGACAGCGTTACGGACATCGTCTGGCATGTCATCCCACACCCAGCCGATCACTCCGTCAATTGCATAACCATCCGATACGGTCCTCGCCTCAGTCTTGTACTTGTTGTTCTCGATAGACCCATTTCTGCGGTGCATAAAAATTCGGCTTGCCTCTATTGTGACGTTCATCGTGGTAGGCAGGCAGATCCCGTTCGGCGGATGCTCTTCCAGCCACGTAAGCGCCGCTGCGTACTGGGGTTTTGCCGTGCCATCACCTGGAGCCGTGGTTCCGATATGGGCAGCGTTCACCAAGGCCGACAACAACCGAGCCGGCGAAGGAAAAGGCTCAGACCTGCCGTCCGCCGCATGCCCGTGGTAGACGCCGAGGGGAAAGTGCGCGGTAATACTGACAGGAGCCATCAGTCGTCCTGCGCATCGTCAGTCGCAGCGTTCAGAATCTCCGGATTGCCGTCAACGACGAGGACCGAACCATCCCAGGTCAGGTTTGCCGCCTGAATCGCATAGTCGATAGCGGCACTCAGCAGCTCCTGAGCCTGGTCGATGCTCAGCGGCTCGAAGCTCTCCTTCTGCCCGTATCGCTTGTCCAGTGTGACGACTGCGGGGCCGGCCTCCACCAGGTCGCAGTTGGCCCGTAGGAGGAGCTCGGCGTCGGAACGTGCCAGGCCGTTGAGAGCGAGTGCGGCCAGCAGCGCTCGACAGGCGATGTCTCCCTCCGGCGTTGGAGAGTCGAAGCGCAGGGCGCGAAGCGCAGCAAAGCTCAGCACGTGGGAACGGATGATCGCCTGGCAGGTGACGCCACCGAGCTGCTCCAATGACGGCGGGATAGCCCCAATGCCAAGTCGAGCCAACCCTTTCTTCTCATCGTTACCAACAGAATTATCATACGTCTTTTTGGACAATTCTTTCTTCTGTGCATCTGCAATTGCTTTGCGGCCCACCCGGTCCAGCTGAATCCTTGCACCCAGGGGATCGATCCGGGTTCCTCCACGCTTGGACTGGTTGACCTCCGGATCCCCGTCCTGGTCGGCAAGAATCCCAATAATCTCTCCGACGAGGAGACTGCGATAACGACCTGCATTTTTCTTACGCGTGGCATCCCATCCACCAAAGAGGAGCGTTATGGGGCTGCACTCCAGCAGCGGGCGCGCATGGTTCACAGTGGCGTCCCGCAGATCTTGGTACTCTTGCGCCTCGGTTGCCGGTTCTCCGTTGATGGTGCCGGCTCGGATCTGCCCGTCGAAGGCCCGGTGTGGCAGGTCGAGGTCGCTGTAGACGATCTCCTTGCCGTCCTTCTCGAAGTGGAGCTCAATGCGTGGAGTGCGGGCGAGCACGGGGTCCCCATCCGCGATGGCCGCCGATATGGTCGCCTCTACCCTGTTGATCTGGGACGGCTTGGCATCAATGACGACGGCCGTGACGGCTTCCCCGTTCCAGAAGCGTCGCTCGTAGGCGAATACCGGTTTGGCGGTTTTCCCTTTTCCTTCACGATACTTGGCCGGAGCGACCGAGGCATGAGGGCCGACCGCCGGCTCCAAGGGGGTGACCGAGGTCAGGACGCTGGCTCCGCCGGGGCTGCAGGCGTCAAGCAGGTGCTGAAGGGTGATCGTTGACATGTAGGGTCTCCTCGTTGAGGTAGGTCCGTCTGACCTACGCCCACATATCTACACCAGCCCTACGACACATATGACGCGACGATATTGCGGGTTGACTCCGGCGGCGAAACGCTGTTATAGCCCGAAGCTCTCTGCCATAGTGAGGGCATGCCCAAGCAGGACAGACGCATCGTGACCCGCTGCGTGCAAGCCGTGGGCGCCAGCGTTCTCACGCTCTTCGCGATCGTGGGCACATGGCAGGTCTCCGACGGCTCCTGGGGCATTACGGCTGGCGCCGCGCTGGCAGTCATCGTGCTGTGGTGGCGCCGAGAGAAGCCCGACGCCGTCCTCGGCGTCCATCTTGTGCTGTGCGCACTCCAGCTCGGCGTCACCGACGCTCCGCTGCCCGCGGATCTGACGATCGTCGTGTCCCTGTACGCGGTAGGCCGGTGGGGTGAACGGGAGCTCACGCCGGTGTGGGCCATAACCGTTGTCGTCGGCTCGACGCTGGGGGCGTGGGACTGGAACCGGGATGAGCTGGGAATCGTCCCGCTCTCCCTCTGGGCCCGGGACATGACACAGGCCGCCTTCGCACCGCTGTGCAGCGCCGCCATCGCCTGGGGCCTGGGAAGGTTCGTGACGCAGCGCCGCCAGCTTCGGGCCAGTCGCCTGACGGCGGAGGAGCAGCGCCGGGCTGCGCACGACGCAGCACTGCGCAACGAGATCGCCAGGGAGGTTCACGACGTCGTCGGACACGCCCTGGCGCTGATCGCCGTGCAGGCCGAGGCGGGCCACTACCTGGCGGCCGGCTCCGAGGACATCGACCTCCCCGCCGACGAGCGACTGGAGCAGGCGGCTCAGGCGCTCGGGCAGATCCGGGCGACCGCGCACTCGGCCCTGGCCGACACCCGCAGTCTGACCCGCACTCTGGCCTCTCCCCCGCAATCGGAAGAGCACCGAAGCGCCGCAGAACCCGCTGAGCCCGACGATGCCCGGCCCGCCTCCCCTGTCACCGAGACGCCGCTGCGTCCGGTCCCGAGGATCGCCGATCTGCCCAGGATCGTCGACGACGTCCGTACGACCGGGCTGCCGGTCACCCTGTCAGTGGACGACCGGCTGATCAGTGAGGGCGAGCAGACGGGAGGCCGCAGTCCGCTCAGCGCGCAGGCGGAGCTCGCCCTGTACCGAACGACGCAGGAGTCTTTGACCAACGTGCTCAAGCACGCCGAGGCGGCCGCGGTCGAGGTGAGGCTGGAGTACCGTGACGACGAGGCTCACAAGGAGGTCGTTCTGACCGTTGCCGATCAGCCCAGCGCTCCCGGCACCGGGGCGCTTGCCCCGAGGGCCGGCAGCCGCCTCCCGTCGTCCGAGCAGACGCCCGCGGACACCGGCGGGGGCCAGGGGCTGGTGAACCTGCGCCAACGCCTGGCGGCGGTCGGCGGCTCCCTGGAGGCGGGCCCGGGCCCCGGGGGAGGATTCATCGTGCGCGCCCGCATTCCCTCCGAGGCCCCTCAGTCGACAGTCGTGAACCCGGGAGAAGAACCGATATGACCCGAACTCTGCGCATTGCGCTGGTGGACGATCAGGACCTGGTCCGTTCCGGCTTCCGCATGATCCTCGATGCGCAGAAGGACATGTGCGTGGTCGGTCAGGCCTCCGACGGCGTCGGTGTCCTTCCCATGGTCAAGGCCACTCAGCCCGACATCGTCCTCATGGATATCAGGATGCCCACCTTGGACGGCATCTCCGCCACCCACGCGGTTCTGGGCAGCCACCCCGACCTCAAGGTGCTCATCCTGACCACCTTCGACCTGGACGACTACCTCGTGGCGGCGATGCGGGCCGGGGCCTCGGGCTTCCTGCTCAAGGACTCGACGGCGCCCGAGCTCCTGGCCGGTATCCGCGCCGTGGCCCGAGGAGACTCGGTGGTGGCACCGTCGGCCACGCGCCGGCTGCTGAAGCGGTGGTTCGCCCCCACCGGCCCAGCCGGCCCCTCGGAGCCCGGCGCCGGCGCCGTACATACAGAGTCCATCGATGCTCTATCCGACCGGGAGAAGGAGATCGTCACGCTGGTCGGACGCGCCATGAGCAACGCCGAGATCGCCCAGCACCTCGTCCTGGCCGAGTCGACGGTCAAGTCCCACCTCAACCGGATCCTGCACAAGCTGGAGCTGCGTGACCGGGCCCAGCTCATTGTGCTGGCCTACGAGAGCGGACTCGTACGCGTGGGTGGGTAACCCGGCACCGGTTGCGCATCCCCGAGTTGGAAATCGCCCCGACACCTTGCAACCCCGGGTGGAAACTGGCCCCCATCGGTCACAATGACCGTCGTCGGGCTCTACGGTCGGCTCCATGAGTACCAGCAACCGGTTCCATTTCCTCGACTCCTTGCGCGGCTTCGCCATCGCAGGCATTCTCCTCGTCAACGCCGCCGATCTCATGTGCCTGGGACATGACGTTCCGGTCCGGCCCTTCCAAACCATCCCGTTGGCGGAGAACGTCCTGAACTTCCTGGTGGCGACCCGCTTCGTACCGATCTTCTCCTTCATGTTCGGAATGAGCATGGGGTTCGTCATCGATTCCGCGATCCGCCGGGGCGCCCCTGCCTGGAAGATCCTGCTGCGCCGCCTGGCCGCGCTCCTGGTGATTGGGCTACTCCACTCGATCCTCTATCCCGGTGAGATCCTGCGCGACTACGCGGTTGTGGGAGCCATTCTCCTGCCATTCGTCCTCAAGGTCCCGCGCTCCGTGCGTCTGGTACTCGGTCTGCTGGCGACGGTCGGCACCTACGCATTCACGGGAGGAGGGGCACTATCGCTGCCCGGGCTGTTCCTTCTGGGATCGGCGGCCCAGGCCTACGGCCTTCCGGCACGCCTCGAGCACGCCGACCGTCGGATCGGGGCGGCGACGCTCGTATTCGCAGCTGCCAGCGCGGCTGCGATCCCCTGGCAGGCCGCCGAGGGCGGTGATCCCAGGTTCTTCACGGCGGGCGGAGTCGCCGGAGGACTCATGGCCTGTCTCTATGTCTGCCTTCTGGCGCTGCTCTGGCGCACCCCGGTGCGGCGGGCCCTGAGCGCGGTATTCGAGCCCCTGGGCCGCATGGCGCTGACCTGCTACGTCACCGCTTCCTTCGTCATGGTGCCGGCGGGAGTGCTGCTCGATTCGCGCTCCACCAAGGACGTGATTCCCGGTCTCATCGTCGCTGCCGCGGTTCTGCCCCTCCAATGGGTGTTCTGCCGTCTTTGGCTCTCCCGGTTCGCCTACGGCCCCCTGGAGTGGGTGTGGCGCTGCATCACCTGGTGGCGGTGGATTCCGCTGCAGCGCCCGCAGTCGAAACGAGTCGATCCGGTCAGCTACGTGCCGACGACGGCCGGGATGGCGTAACCCTCCGAATGCGTGAGCTCGACCGTCCCATGGAGGATCCGCACGTCCACCGCGTCGACCGGGTCAGTGCGAACAGGTGGAACCATCACGTCGTCGTCAAGACGATGGGGTCCGCGCAAAGCGACTGGTGCCCGCCAGCAGCCGTTTGCGGGAAGAGTACGTCCTGGACGGAGAACGCAGTTCTCGATCCAGCACAGCCCCTCTCACACGCGGTCGACGAACTGGGCGGCGATCTCCAAAGGGACGGGATCCCATTTTCGTACGTACCTGATGGCTCGCACACGCCCGTCTCTTCTCCCGGAGTCGCGCAGGCGCCGCACCTCGTCACGATCCAGCGGGCTCTCCGAGAGCATGCGATCGATCGACAAGCCGTAGGTCTGCCGGAAGAACAGTCGCTCCCGTTCGGGCTTCGTCATCGAGTGGCCTCTGGCAGGTGCAACGGCAATCAGTACGACCAGCATGAAGACGGTAGTCAAGAGGGGGAACCACACGCTCAGCATCACTACTCCTCTCGAGAATGAACAGGCTTGCTCATGCAGGCACGGATGACCATCACCTCATCACGTCAACATGATGGAATCGAGAAGGGCCTTCTCGACACATTCAGGAACATCGTCTACGGGACCACTGAGGCTTATCCGTAGCGTGTTCGAGAGATGCGAAAGCAGTGACATCTCATTCGACCCTCACTCCCCTGGCGTCATCTCAACGAACCGGGCGAAGCGCGCGTAGTAGTCGTCCTGGAGGGACCTGAAGGTCTCTCGTAGGAACCCAGGTTCCTGCTCGTACTCGCTCAGGCCGCGGTAGTAGAAGGCCTTGGCCGAGTCGAGCACGATAAACGGCATGATGCCGTTCTCCAGGCACTGCTGGAACATGAGGATCCGCCCCACCCGACCATTGCCGTCCTGGAACGGGTGGATGCTCTCAAAGCGGTAGTGAAAGTCGGCGATGTCGCCAAAGGTCATGCTCGCCGGGGTGCGTGCGATAAGATCGTCAATGGCGAGGGCGACGTGCTCGGGCGCCACGGTCTCGCGCCCGCCCACCACGTTGGGAACGCGCTTGTAGTCCCCGACGGCGAGCGAAGGCCGCCTCGCATCTGCGGTCCCCCGTTTGAGAACTCGGTGGTAGTCCTTCATCGTCTCGGCGGTGATCGGCTCACCGAGGCGGTCGATCATCTCATCGAACAGCTCGAAGGAGTTGACCGCCTCCACGACGTCGTCAACGGCGACGTTCTCCCCCGTAACGGTGCGGGTCTCGTAAATGAACCGGGTCTGCTCCTCATCGAGCCGGCTGCCCTCGATACGGTTGGAGTTGTACGCCATGAGCACCTGGTTAAGGTGGTACAGGCCGCCCTTCATCCGCGTACGGCGCTGATCGCGCAGGGTCCGGGCAAAGCTGGGGGCGTCAATGGCGTACTCGTCAGTCATCGGGCTCCTTCCTCACCGTCATCCTATGCCGGTCACCACCAGGCCCCCTGGGCTCTCCCGGTTGCCTGGCCGCCACCGACCTGCGGTAGCCTGCCACGACCGTAGCAACGGCTACCCGTCTACCCGAAGGAGACCCCCCGTGCGCGTCCTGGCCGCTCTGTCCGGTGGAGTCGACTCCGCCGTGGCCGCGGCGCGCGCCGTCGACGCCGGTCATGAGGTCGTGGGCGTCCACATGGCCCTGACCCGCAACCGGGCCCAGACCCGCACGGGCTCGCGCGGCTGCTGCTCCATCGAGGACTCCGCCGACGCCCGCTGGGCTGCCCAGATCCTGGGCATCCCCTTCTACGTGTGGGATCTGTCGGAGGAGTTCGAGGAGCGCGTCGTGGCCGACTTCCTCGACGAGTACCGCGCCGGGCGCACCCCCAACCCCTGCGTGCGCTGCAACGAGCGCGTCAAGTTCGACGCCCTCCTCGAGCGGGCCCTGGCCCTGGGCTTCGACGCCGTCGCCACCGGCCACTACGCGCGCCTGAGCGGCGGCGCCTCCTCCGGCCGCCCCGGCGACACCGAGGGCCTCACGCTGCGCCGCGCCGTCGACGCCGCCAAGGACCAGTCCTATGTTCTGGCCGTCTCCGGCCGCGAGGGCCTGGCCCGGGCCCTCTTCCCCCTGGGCGGCGCACCCTCCAAGGCACAGGTGCGCGCCGAGGCCGAGTCCCGGGGCCTGCCGGTGGCCTCCAAGCCGGACTCCTACGACATCTGCTTCGTGGCCGACGGCGACACGAGAGGCTTCCTGACCCGCTCGCTCGGCGCCAGTGAGGGCGCCATGGTCTCCCCCGACGGCGAGGTGCTGGGCACCCACCAGGGCTACTTCGGCTTCACCGTCGGCCAGCGCAAGGGCCTGGGCCTGTCCCGCCCGGCCGAGGACGGCCGCCCCCGCTACGTCATCGAGACGCGCCCGGCCACCAACGAGGTCGTCGTCGGACCTGAGGAGCTGCTCAGCCGCACCGCGGTCGACGGCGACGGGCTCGTTCTGCTCACCGATCCCGAACCGCTCGCCACCTGCCCAGCAGCCGGCGGCACCGATCCTGACGGCTCCCCCGCCGTCGGCTGGCCGGAGGCCGGCGTTCAGGTGCGCGCCCACGGCCGCCCGGTCCCGGCGAAGGTCCGCGTCGATGCGGCGCGCGGGCTCCTGCACGCCGAGCTGGCCACGCCCCTGCGTGGCGTGGCCGCAGGTCAGAGCCTGGTCGTCTACGGCGACGACGGCGACCAGGTCCTGGCCCAGGCGACCGTCGCCTCCACACAGTCCTCCAGCCACGCCGTCATCTGACGCCCCCTTCCGGCCTCGGCGCCGTCGACGCGGCAACGCCCGGGCCACGGCAGGCTCGCCGCGCCCCGGGCGTCCTGGCGCCGGGCTCAGTCAGGGGCGTTCAGCGCAGGCAGGTGTGCCGTTCAATGGCTCGCACCGCCCACCAGACCAGGATCGCAGCCAGGATGGGCGCCATGACGACGGTGCCGATTCCCACCAGTTGCGGCTCCTGGTCCGCGCGGACGGCCTCGATGAACTGCGGGAGCATCATGCGTGTGACGATCCGCCCGCTGGTCACATCGAGCGACAGCGGCAGCAGCATCGTGAAGACCAGGGCCATGAACTGGTTGACCATGTACAGGATGACCAGGCCGACCGCGGGCGCCCCGAAACCGAACCGGTTCCAGCGCCCCTGCGCCCCGATGCTCATCACCGCGGCGACCTCGATGATCGTCGTGGCGACACCCTCCACCATGCTCAGCCCGTAGAAGACGAGCATGCCGGTCCCCACCATGCTGATCATCTGACGCACCGGTTCGATAAAGTCTCCCAGCGTCATACCGAGCAGGTGCGCGTAGGCAGCGAACCAGCCGATCATCAGGAGCGTCGCCACCACGGCCGACGCCAGCACCGCAATGACGGCGTACAGCGTCTTGGCGGCGAATATGACGCGTCCCCTCACCGGCAGGCTCATGGTGAGGTAGCCGCGAGCACCGTACATGGAGGCCCAGTACTCGATACCGACCTGGACACTCGCGACGGCGGGCATGGCCACGAGCGCCACGAAGGAGCACACCAGCAGTATTGAGGAGAGCACGGGAAGCCTGAGCAGGCTCATGAGTATGGCGCCGACCGCAACCGCACCGATGATCACCACGACTCCGGCATTGCGCCGAGCCTGGGTGCGAGCCTCCTCCATGAGTAGCACGGTGAACATCAGCGGTACTCCTTCCTGAACAGGGCGTCCAGGCTCATACCGCAGTCCTGGCGCAGGTCGTCGGCGTCGCCCGCCAGCAGCAGGTGGCCGTCCTTGAGGAAGACGACGGAGTCGACGATGGGCTCGACGTCGGCAATGAGGTGGGTGGAGATGAGCATGAGCGCCTCGGGATCGAAGTCGCGCAGGACGCCGCTGAGGATGACGTCGCGGGCGGCTGGGTCGACACCGGAGATCGGCTCGTCAAGGAGGTAGACGCGGGCCCGGCGCGACATGGCCAGGCTGACGCGCAGCTTCTCCCCCATGCCCTTGCTCATCTCCTTCAGGGTGCGGTCGGCGGGCAGGCTGAAGAAGCGCACCAGCTCGGCGGCCTTGTCGGCGTCGAAGTCGGCGAACAGACGCCGGTACTGGGAGATGGCCGCCGGGACGGTCAGCCCGGGGGCCAGGAAGCTCGCGTCGGGCAGGAAGGAGACGAGTGCCTTGGACTCGGGTCCCGGATCGTGCCCGGCGATCCGGACTCTGCCGTCGTAGTCGGCCAGGACCCCGGCGAGGATCTTGAGCAGGGTGGTCTTACCCGAGCCGTTGGAGCCCATGAGGCCGATGATCCGTCCGGGCGGCAGCTCGAGGCTCAGCCCGTCCAGCGCATGCTGGTCCCGGTAGGTCTTGGTGAGGTTCTCGACGACGACCAGCGGGTCGGCGCCGTCGAGGGCGGGAATGGTTGTGGGTCTGTTGGGGGTGTGCGCGCTCATGACGCATCTCCTGTGGTCTGGCGGCCCTGGCGGTCAGGAGCCCACCAGCGCTCGGTCAGGAGCGCCGCGGTCTGGTCCAGGTCCATGCCGATGGCGGTGAGGGTGTCGATGTAGGAGTCCGTGGCCCCGGAGGCCAGGCTTCGGCGCACGGAGTCGATGGCGCTTTTCCTGGTGGTGACGAAGCGTCCGGCGGTGCGTTCGGCCGCGGTCAGTCCCTCGCCGTCCAGTGCGCCCAGTGCCCGCTGGACGGTGTTGGGGTTGACGCCGGAGCTCGCGGCGAGCTCGCGCACGCTGGGGACTTTGGAGCCCGGGGGCCACTGGCCGGAGACGATCCGGTGGCGGAAGTCGTTGGCCAGCTGGACCCAGATCGGACGGGAGTCATCGAGATCCATGGCTCTCCTGATGTTCGGGGACGGGTGGTGCTCATGAGCGCAGCACAGGCGACTTCGTCAGACCGCCTGTATTACTGCACTAATACAGTGACACAGGCGGGGGGGTGCCGTCAAGCCGAACGGCCTGGAGCCCCACACGTGGGCTCTAGGCCGCAGCTCCTCATCGGGCAGGACCGCCCGCGTGCCAATCGGCCACTTCCACCTCCGACAGCAGCGTCCCGTGAGCCAGTGTGACCACGGCATCCGGGGACAGCTCCAGTGCGGCGTCGTCGGCTCCCAGAAGCTGGCCGTCCTCGCTCTTGCGGGCGGCGGGCAGGCTCTTGCGCGCGCGTCCGTCGGCGTCTGTCAGGGCGATGGTCAGCTCCGGGGTCAGGCGGCCCAGGAACTCGCGCTCGCCGTAGGACAGGTGCAGCAACCCGTCAGGCCCGAAACCGGCCGTGGGGATACTGCGGTCACCGAGCTCGGCCTCGCTCCAACCCCGCTCGGCGGCCACTGCCCGAGTGAGCAGGTCGGCGAAGCCGCGCAGCGCCTACCTGCCCAAGGGAGGCACGGTGGCCTCCTGCCTGCTAGCGGGACCCAAGGACTCGTTGTTCGGGACCATGGTGATCACTGAGGAGCTGGCTCCGGGGTCAATCCTCCGTCCGATCACCTCAGAGGATCAGTCCAAGCCCTGGATGCAGCCGGTTCCTACCCGCACCACCCAACTCAAGTACGGGGCCTGGCTCATCCCCCCAGCGAGGACGGCTTCAAGGTCACCCGGACCGGGACACCGGAGGAGCTGACGCCCTGTGCGCGTTGTGGGGGTGCCCTGTCGATGAGACGACGGGGCACCCCCACAATGTCGTTGGAGAAGCTGCTCAGCCGCGCAGCCTGGCGAGCTCCTCGACGAGCTGGGGCACGACCTCGGTGACGTCGCCGACGACGCCGAAGTCGGCCATCTCGAAGATCGGGGCCTCGGAGTCGTCGCAGATGGCGACGACCGTGCCGGCCCCCTGGATTCCGCTGGTGTGGTGGACGGCACCGGAGACGCCCAGGCCGATGTACAGGCGCGGAGAGATGGTCTCGCCGGTCTGACCGATCTGGGCACTGCGCTCGATCCAGCCCTCGTCACAGGCCACGCGGGTGGCTCCGACGGCGGCGTCGAGCGGCTGGGCCAGGGAGCGGACCAGGTCGAAGTCGCCGTCCACGCCTCGGCCGCCCACGACGACGGTGCGCGCCTCGCTCAGGGCCGGGCCGGAGGCGACGGAGGTGGCCTCGCGTGAGACGAGGCGCACGGCGGCGGCCTCGGCGCTCACGGGGACCTCGAGGGGCTCGGCCGTCAGGGGCGCGCCCTCGGCCGAGGTGACCTCGGCGATCCCGGGGCGCACGGCGATGATCGGCGCGCTGCCGCCCGAGGCGACGCCGGCGGTGGTGGACCAGGAGCCGGACAGGACCAGCTTGGAGGCGCGTAGCTCGGCGCCGGCGGCCTCCAGGGCGGTGACGTCGCAGACGCAGGCCGAGCCGAGCACGACGGCGGCCCGCCCGGCCAGCTCCTTGCCGCGGTAGTCGGAGACGACCAGGACCGCGGCGGGCTGGA
>ERZ773090.561-NODE-561-length-18064-cov-14.4945_pt1 | contig 18064 bp, 22 predicted proteins | sample MGYA00580579_ERZ773090 | MGnify/ENA primary metagenome ERZ773090 (study PRJEB29015, sample SAMEA2738014) | human oral metagenome | biome: human oral; feature: human-associated habitat; material: dental | place: China | collected 2132 ... | reverse complement strand
TCATTGACAGCGGGCGAAAAGAGATCGATTGAGTTTCTTTTTGATGATGTTGAGGTGTTCGACAATTATGCGACGGTGCATTGGAAGGGAAAGGTGTATGTCATGGCGCCTATTGGTGATTCAAATGAGTATGCGTGTACGTCGCCGGATGTGTTGTTGACGGGCTATTCGTTTTCGGCGATTAGGGAGCGGTTAGATGCTTGTTGATATGCAGGTCGAGGTTAATGATGGTGGGGATATGTTTATTGGCTGTGATGGTGAGTGGTATTATGTTCACGATCAGTCTATTTCCGATTTTCTTGATTGGATAATTCATGACGTGGCGGAGGACTAGCATGCGTTCAATGTTGGACATTATTGATGATATGAAGGATTGGCGGGTTTCTGACTGGATTGTTGATCAGTTGCTTGAGGGGAAGATGGTTCGCTTTTATCGCGATAGTGAGTGTTTTCATGTGTCGACTGGTCGTTCTGGTTGGGGTCAGTATCGGATTGTGGGTTTGGATGAGATTCTTGATGGGAAAGAATGTGATAGTATTTAAAATAACAATAGACGAAGTGAACAAAGATTATTGTTGATGTGGAGGACGAGGATGATTCTTGAGCGTACGGGGGATAGCCGCTGGTACATGAAGCATGTGGTTCTGTGTGCTTCGGTGGATGAGTGGTGGTCGGTGTTGAGTTACTACTTGGATGTGTTTGATGAGTGAGTCTAGTGAGCCTGTGTATGAGTTGGGTTCGTGGGGCTGGTTGTGTGAGTTAGTGGGGGTGGATCCTGATGAGGATGTCGAGTTTCCTTTGTCGGGCGCGTAGGTGTTTGCGGGCTTCTGGTATGCGGGAGGCTGTGACTGCTGGTGGTGCTCATATTTTGTATTGTGGGCCGTTGGCGATGCGCTTGATTAATGATTATACGTTGGAGACATGGAATCCGTATGAGACAAATTCGGGGACGATCAAACATTACGATACTCACGAGCAACTTTGTGATGCGATGCTGCTTATGGGTCTAGAGAGTATGGGGGTTATTTGAGGATGTTTTATTTGAAGGACATGGTGTCGCTGCTTAGTCTTAAGGATCAGCTACCTGGTTATAGTGTTGTGGCTACTGACGATTTTATTGGGATTGATGGGATTGACTATCGCATTAATTGTTATGGCTGGCCTAATAACCGTATTACTGTGGAGGACAAGGTTACGGGGCTGAATAGTATTAAGTCGTTTGGCCCGAAGGGGACGGAGAAGGCGAAGGATCATTATCGGGAGACGCTAGAGCGGTTTGGCGTGGACACGTGTGCTCTAGACCACTTCACAGCGAGTTGGCATCATTAGAACTTGAGCGCATTAACGCATGAACGGAACAACGTTTACGGAAGGAAAGGAACTGAAATGAGAGTGAACGCGATGGACAGGCAGTACCTGAAGGGCAACGGCTGGACCGAGGTCTTTGATGGCTCTTTCGTCACTGTTGACGACGGGTGGCACTATGAACTGGTTGTTGATGAGGATGGTTTGTACACACTGACGAACAAGGATCTTCAGGACGTGTATGACTGCTCCTATGATCTGAGGGAGATGATGATTGACTTCCAGGCATGAGGGATAGTGGGTAGCAAGAAGCCCCGGGTGTGGTTGGTTCCACCCGGGGCTTCTTGGTTTATTTGTTAGGGCCTCTCTGCGCGGGCTGCGAGGTGTTCCCAGGCACCTTGTGTGGTGGGGCCCCAGATGCCGTCATCGTCTACTCCGACGGCTCTCTGAATGGATTCGACGACCCGATCGTGAGCGGCTTCTGAGGCGTCGCCCCAGATGCCGTCTGCCTCTGTGCCGATGATGGCTTGGGTGGCGGCTACTCCTTCGGGGAAGTGGTTGCCTGCCCAGGTGGAGGCTGCTACGACGAGGTAGAGTCGCCGTTCAGTGTCGGGTCCGAGGACGTTGTCGGGCTCGGCGCCGAGGGCTCGCTGGACGCCGGTGATGTCGCTGGGGCCGGTCTCGGCTGGTCCTACAGCAGTATCGACGACGCGGATGCCGTAGACGACGTCTTCCATGTCGCGGGTACGGGCTGCGACGTACCCACCATTGCCTTGGGAGCCGCCTGTGCCGGGGGAGGTGTTGCCCTCGTAGGTGTCGATGTATGACCCGTAGGGGGCGGTGCGAGCGATTCCGATGTGGTCGGATTCGCCGTCTCCCTGCCAGTCGAAGGTGACGAGGTCTCCTGGCTGGACGTCCCATTTACTGATGAGAACGCCGCGTTGGCGTGCCTCGTTTTCGCGTCCTGGGACGTAGGCGCTGAGCCAGTTGATGCCGGATTGGAAGAGGACCCAGGAGACGAACATGTCACAGAAGGGGACGCCGCTGGCTCCGAAGTAGGCTCCTTTGTACTGGGCGTACCAGCGCCCGTACTTGGAGCCCGCTTCGGGGTCGTCCCAACGGGAGTACCCGACTTCTGCTGCGGCGGTGTTGAGTATGTCTTGACGGATTGTCATTAGGCTTCGTGCTTTCCGTCGGGGCGCTGCGGGACGTTGCCTGCGGCGACGCCGAGGACGGCGGAGATGATGAAGTTGAGTGCAGCGATCTTGTCGCCGTCGAGGAGCCCGAAGACGCCGAGCGCGATGCTGACAGCGAAGAAGATGCTGTAGAGCCATAGGCGGGTTGAGGGGTTGCCGAGGAACTTCGGGGGTTCAGGAGTGATGGGCTGGGACATTATTTGCTCCTTAGGTATGTGAGTATTTCTGCGATCTGACGGTTCTGTGCATCTATTGATGACCCTCCGTGATTAGGTTTTACGTGATACTGCACGTCTTTTAATTTGTCTTCGATGTCATCTAGACGATCTAGAACGCCGGGTCGCTCGGGAGTTCCCTCCCAAGCATCTAGCATACAGGATAGGTGGTCGAGGTATCGACTAGTACGGTAGATGAGGCGGCCGATGATGCCGATGATGGCTAGGCAGCCGGTGACTACTGCTACGTCGATTGTGAGTTTAGGTAGTTCTATCATCGCACGAATATCTCCGCGAACAGGTTTCGAGTTTCAGGAGAATCAGAGAAGAGCCGGCCTTTTCGGTATACGGTGCGCATAATCGATAGCACTTTGTCGCCATAAAGAAGCAGTCTCTCACCTTCTCGTAGGTCGGTGACCTTATAAGCCCATCTTACCTGGGGGCCCCGTGGAACGCGTTTCTGCGCAAACCATGTGCCTCCGTCAGTCCAGATGGATACAGTGCCCTGCGGTGTGCGGAGTGTGAACTGGTACTGTGCCTTACCGGTCTTCTTCATAACGAAGTCGTCATAGTTGTCGGCGAACTCATTGTTGATGGAGTAGTCAGCATAGTCCTCGGCGTAGTTGACGACGAAGGACCCGAACCGCGTATGCGCAACCTCGTTGGCGAACTCCTTGGAGTCGACGAAGTCGGTGACAATGAACCCGTCAGCGTGACGGCTGATGCCTTGCTTCGGTTCGATGTGGAAGCGGATGAAGTATGGGTTCATGATGCTCACAGAGTTCGAGAGCATGAGACAACGCACCCTGTCCTGGTAGCGGTCAACCGTGGAGTAGAAGTCCATGAAGACCTTCGCCTCATCGGGCAGGTACCGCAGACTCCCTTTGTCGATGATGAACTCGTCGAAGATGATCGTGTACACGTTCGGGTAAGCGATCGACTTGTTGGCCTGCGCGGTCGACAGTGGGATGAAGTACCCGATCGTCTCCCACTTCTTGTCTACCCTGCGCTGAGCGAACTGGCCCTCCACGCGAAACTCCTGGTCAGGGAACTCCTGCTGGATGTCAGCGAAGAAGGAGTTCCTACCCTTCAGTTCGGTCTTGTAGCGGCGTAGGTAGATGAACTGCTGACCCTTTTCGATCGCGTTCCTGATGACGATCTTCTTGGCGCCGTAGGTCTTACCGAGACCCCGGGCGCCCATGACCATGTTGTAGACACCGCCATATGAGAGGACGTTCGAGAATGAGTAGTAGCTGAACTTCTTTTTAGCCATGACGCCTCACTGTCCACCACGCAGCCCTAGAGAGCATTCCGAGGCTGTTAATGTGTGGGCCAGGGCCGTCACCACCATGCCCGATCGTCTGCCCAGGCCCCACATACATCTCTACATGATCCGTGTGAGGGTACCCCCCACCCCAGGACATGACAATAACATCCCCAGGCTTAAGTAGCGCCTGCTGAGCAGAACTCATAGCACCACTACCACGAGGAATAACAGCACTACCCCGGTTGTACATGTCCCCAGTCCATGTACCAGGGTTGATGCCAGAGGTGTCCATGTAAGCCCGGTAGATGGTGCTACTACAGTCACCGAACCCCGACCTGTCTGGATCCAGTCGCCCTGGCGCCTGCCTGTACTTGAACTTCATGATGCGACTTTTCATCCAGGCGAGAGCCTTGGCGCCAGCAGAACCATCGCCAGCGCCACCACCGCCGCCACCGCCGCCGCCGCCGCCACCATCAGGGACTGTGTTCTGGGGTACGTTGACATCAATGTTTTCAGACATGCCCGGGATAACGCCTTTCCAGTAGTAGTGGCCGTTCGCACTGTGTGCAGGCACGTACACGGACCCCACCCACATATCTAACTGACCATAGTTGCCCTCCTGGAGGACGAACTTCCGGTCAGATGTCTGGATGGTCTGCTGGCCGTTGGTGCCGATTTGGACGCCGTTGCCAATGGGTTGGGTGGAGCCTGACAGCTGTGAACCAACCCCTGAGGTGTCGCCTGACTTGATGATTGACAGCGCTGTGTTGTAACGGTTCCGGTAACGACCCAGGATACCGTCAGCCATGATGGCAGCATGCATTTGGTCTAGGGTCAGGTTGGCCCCATAGTTGTTGATGATACGCATTGCCTGCCGAGGTGACTGATGGTAGGCGCACGCCCACATGATGAACGTGTCGGTGTGAGCACTCACATCCATGCCCAGGGATTTTGCCTGAGCAACATATTTATCCAGGTCGGCGAGCATCAGGTTGTCCTGAAGCCATGGCGTTTTAACCAGGTACGGCTGCAGCCAGGCCCCGTCAGTGCGGTACACGTAGTAGGAGTTCCAGGATGCGTCCGATGCGTTTACGGTTTTGATGCGCTGAACGAGAGAGTTGTTGACACCATCCCACGCAGCCTTATTCTGCCCATAGTACTGGAATAACAGGTTTGCTGCTCGGGTGCCAAACCATTGACCTATCCCTATAGTAATTGGGTCGTTGTAGTTGATGGCGTCGTATTTGAGGCCAGACTCTACGGTCCCAATCACTTTGATAGCAATCTTTTTGTTTTTATCGTCCCATGCCATAGGTGAACCTCCTGCCCTAATTGTAGCAGGAGGTTCACCTATGTTACCGCGTCAGTTCGGGGGCACGACGCCAACGATATGTCTTATCAATATAGGTCTTAAGAGCATTTTCCTGAGTCGGACCAATGTCATACTTCCACCAACCAACATAGTCGATTGTTCCCTTGTACGGAGCATAAAGTGAGTTGTCAGACTTGGCATACCCATCGCCCACAAGGAATGCCGCAGGCTTTGAGTCAAACCCAGACACACTCACAGTCTTAGAAGTACCATTAAGACTAATCGTAGCACCACCAGAATTTCGGCGGATCGTAATGAAGTTGGGTGCTCCTCTGAGAAGCGACGTGAAAACAGCCGTCTTCACACTCTCCTCACCGTTCCCAAACACTTCAACAGTACAGTTATTACCACCACACTTCACCCTGAAGTACTGTCCCCCACCCTGCTCGCGCCACCCGATCGGGTCGATTTCACCACTCACAACATCCGGCGTGAACATCAGGGCCAGCGTGAATCCCCCATTGATGAAGTGCGACGCTGCTGGCTTGGTGTATGACCAGTCATTGGTTGCCGACACATTGGATACCTCGCCTCCAGAGTATAGTGCCGCCCCGCCCGTAATGTTCCGGTCCTGGATAGGAACATAGTTGGAGCCGAGACCGTGCACGCGAGCGTTGGCGTTATACTTGGCGCCACCCCAACCATTCATGGGGTACCCATTGAAGTTAGAGGTCCACAAAGGTGACATGATCCACTCAGCAGTGTTCTCTACGCCCGAAACAAACACCTTGTCAGTTGATGCAGACCATTGACGATTGATCAGGAATGACACCATCACACTGTTCGTGAAATCGTTTGGCACACTTTCGCCTGGAGCGCTGTCCGCCCAACCCCTATCGGGGCGCCACGTCTGAGTCTGCGTTACCCCCAGTGGAGTCTGCCAGTAGAGCCGCCCATTCTTGTACCCAACGATCGTGCCCTGAGACTTCCCGCTAGCCCGATCGGCCATGGCCTGCCCTAGCGCTCGCGCTCCTCGCGCAGAGTAGTGGATGCCAACCTGCTGGTTGCCGTCAATACCATCCACGTCGTGAGTGTGACCATAAGGCCCCGCAACCCACAGCACGCTACTCCCGTTGTCCATATTTTTCTGAGCCTGGATGATATCGTTCCCGCCGGGGGCGATCTCGGCCCAGTCAGGCGGGATGCTCCCAATCAGGACCTTCATGTTCGCCGCCTCAGGCAGCGTCTTGATGGTGTTGATGATGGTGTTGGTGTTCTGGGTCCACCGAACACCGCCACCGCGGGAGACAGCGTCCGCCTCACCTTGTACGTACAGTAGGTGGCTGATTCGCACAGTGCCCTGCGCGCCAGCCTTGTCAATCGCCGTACGCAGGTGCTTCTTGAAGTCATTCACCCATCCAGCAAGACTGTCTGAGTTGGCACCACCCCAGGCTCGGTTGACGATGAGGTACTTGCGCCCCGGACTCAGCTGCTCGTTGGCGATCATGCGCTTGGCGAAGGCAATGGCGGGACCGACACCATAGGACTCACTGAAACCGGCCGTGAGTGGGTCGCGAGCAATGTCGAAGCGCCCGTCAACGGTTGCCGTCCCTTCCGCGTAGTAGGCGAGGATGCGAGAGTCTCCCTGGTCGAACTCGGTGACCGGGTAGCCACTGCCTGCGGCGTTGGACTGGCCGTAGACGGCGATGATGTCGATGCCCTGTTTGAGGTTCTCGGCGATCGCGGTGTCGATCTCGCGCTTGCCGTCGGCGATGTTCTTGGTGACCTCGGTTTTAAGTTCCCCGAAGGCCTGGTCGCCCCAGGCCTTTGTGGCAACGTCTACGGTACCCCCACCGACTAGTGGGGCGGTGATGGTGCGACCGTCTGCGCTGCGCGTGAAGGTTGCTGTCACAACCTTGTCCTGCATGGCCTTGATTGCGGCAAGCATGTCGGAGCGCTTTGCCTCAATCTCCCTGTTCCACCCGTCGTGGGTTTTCTCCATCTCGGTGATGAAGGTGGAAACTTTCTCGTTCATCTGAGCGATGATCTTTTTCTGCTCCTCGCCAAACACGCCAACATAGTCGATCGTCTCGGACACGGCGCCGCGAATTCGCTCGAGAACTTCTAGGTATGTAAGCCCGTCGCGATAGGTAAATGGAGTGATGTTGTTGACGCGAGAGTCCTGAATTCGCCACATCGCCCGATCGATCTGATTGATGATGTCGTTAATATTAGGCATAGTAACCTCCGTAAAGTGGTGAGTGTGTGAGTGGACGGTCAACATCCCACACGCCAAGGAAGAGATCCCGCAGCTCCTCAATGACAAAGTTGTCTACGTTAACTAGTGTACCTCGGTACTGAGCGATCATCTGAGCCTTGCTTCCGCGCTGCTGAGACTCGCTGCTCTGGTTGTTGTCGTAGTGGCTACGGGAATTCGTGCTACCCGAGGATGTGCTTGTGCTTTTATTGGTGTTCTCGCTCGTAGCGTCAGACAACGATGATGCGTAGTCGGCGTTACCGGCAAGGCGCGTCTGGGGCGTGTCTGAGGCTACGGTTCGACCCTTGCTGGTGCCCGATCCGGTGCCGTTGCTGGCGTTGGTGTTGGTGCCGTCGTTGCTAGAGTCTCCCCACTGTCGGGTTTTGTTGGCTGAGATGCCGCCGTCGAGTGGGTCAACATTTTGGAGTTCTGCCAGGTACATACGATTGTATCGAGGCATAATAAGGTCCATCCTGAGTTCGAGGCGCCAAATGAAAATGTCGATCGTCTCATGACCTATTTCATTGAGCCAGAACTCCCGTTTAATGCGGGAGTTCAGTTTCTCGCGATAGGTCTCATCAAAAATCTCGTAATTATCCAGTCCCCAGTGCCCCTTGGTAATGGCGTCAACATCTTTAAGCCTGATCGTGTGCGTCGGCATCGTCTCCTCCTAGCTGCGTGATGTTCTGCATGGCAAGCATGTCATTCAGGTCTGGTGCTGCGTTATCGTCTACTGCCCAGGTGCAAGACACATTGAGGCCAAACTTAGCGTTGATCTGTTCACACGCCAGTTCGCGGGGCTTCATGAACTGCTCTCTAGAGGCAAGCACCTGGCCAGAGTTTGCCGCTGCTTCCTCGACAACCATGCGCTCGCGCTTCTCAGAGTTGACGTTCATGATTCCCAGCATCGTGAGGGCCTCACCCCAGATCTTCGCCTTGGACTCCATGTGCTTGATCGAGGAAACCGCGCCAGCGCCAGCGTTCTGGTTGAGTGGGAAAACCCCGATCGTGTTGGCGAGGTTATCCATCGCAATGCTCTCAGTCCCCCAGACGACGGGTTCACCGTCATAGATCTTGGAGATGACGTTGGTTATGGTTTGCCTCTGGTCGTTGCTGCAGGCAACAATCATGGGGTTGCGTTCGTTGAGTAGATCAATCTCGATGGTCCTGTCCACGAGAGCGAGTCGCTCGGAGTAGATGCGGACGATATCAATGTCGCTGACTCGAGTCTGATTGCCCCAGACGGTAACGCTCTCACTGGCCTTCACCTCTCGGGAGTAGAGGCCGTTGCGTGTGACGACGTACTTAATGGGGTTGTCTTGAATGTCTAGCATGCCTGACGGTGTTGCAGGCATACACATGAACAGTTCAAGTAGAGTATCGAAGTAGAAGACACTGAACCCGTTACTGAAGATACTCTTTTCGATAAAACGAGGGTCAATGTCATTTGGTAGTCCCTCCCAGGTGAATCGCGACATGCACTTCCCCATCAGCTGGCGGAAGTACATGTTCTGCAGAACCATCTGCCGGTTCTCTGCACTACTTGATGTTAATGCACCCGGCTTCCCATAGAACTCGCGGGAAACAAAATCAGCCTGCTTGCTCACCTAACCACACCTCCACACTACTGTCGGTCTTATTTTTTCGCACATTAGCTGTTCCAATATAAGAAGGGTCGCGCCACACCGTGACACCTTTCTCAAATATACCACGCACCGTGCCTTTAAAAGACTCAGGCATGTCAGCCTTCTCCAGGTAACATTCCGTCAGTTTCCAGTACGTGAAGTACTTCATGAGCGAAAGGTGAGTGATGCGCACCCACGTGTTCATAGCATACCCATAGCGCATCCAGTACTCACCAATACGAGTCATAGCATTGCGGGACAGCTGACGAACACGACAGTCAAGATGAATGCCATACGCAGCCATAGGGGTGACCGTCCCCTGAGTCTGCCCAATAACGCTCGGGGGGATCACCTGCGTGTCCTGAACCTGCGCATTAATCGCAGCCACAGCGTTCTCATAGTCACCATTCGCCGAGAACTGCGCCAACTCGTAGTTCGTGTCGCGCACAGTGCGCTGCTGCTGCTGACTGATCTGCGACTGCCCCGACACCAGCTGATTCTGGATGTGCGCCTGAGACTGTGCCTGCGAGTTCTGGATCAGAGCATTCACCTGAGCCGTGGCCGCCTGAGCCATCCCCGCACCCACAGCCTGCGCATTCAGTCCGACAACACCACCGAGTGCCGTCATCCCGCCCTGCACAGCCGACACCGTGGCCCGCATGTTGTTGTAGCGGGACTGTGAGTCTGCATTTGCGCTGCTACCCCACATTGAGTTCTCGGCACCAGCCTGGGTTGCCGCGATCCCCGCGTTGGCGATGTCCCGGCTGGCGGTCGCTGCGCGCTGCGCGCGCCGCTGCTGCCAGCGGGCGCCGTTGTACTGCTGGGCGATCGTGTGCGCGTTAGACGCCAGGTTGTTGAGCGCACTGTTGTTGAGCACCGCGAATGTTGGAAGGCTCTGGTATCCGGTCGTAGCGTCAAACTCCTCGCCCGTTAGACGCTCATACTTGTTTGGGTCGTCAGCGTCAACCACGTTGCTGGTAACGAGATAGTTGTTCCAGTTAACTGAGAACAAGATCTGCGGGTTCGGTGGCGCGATGTGAGCCCACATAGTAATGCCAACATGAACATCATCAATCGCCTCAGGCATGACCTCAAGAGGGTTCCCTGTGTATGTGGTGAGTTCAAGAACTGCGTACGGGGAGGTCGCGAACTTTTTCAACTCACTGAAGTCGGGAGACAACATGTTCATGATCGCCTGACGGAAGTCCTCGTGCGTCATATAGAACATCTTCTTATTGTTAATCGACTTGGGGCAGCGCCACACAGCGGAACCCAGGTTCACGCTACGAACGTCCTCACTACCAAAAAGACCTTTAGGAACTAGGTACACAGACCCAATCCCCTGAGAGATCCACGGGTACGATGACAAGTACTCCATCCCCTGGAAAAACCCATCAGCCGTCGTCGCCCAGATGTCCACCGCGTTCGGCAACCCCTCAAGAGCGGACCCCGTCGCCATAGACACCGACGGATTCTGCTTGTCTCCGTACGGAGCATCCAGTTTGATCGTGGACGTCACCAAAACATCGTAGTTCTTCTTCGACACGTCACCAAGGACCTTACGGTACGCACGAGTCACCAGATGCTGACCCCCAAGGTCGATACCTTCAGGCTGATTCAGCCACTTGCGACCATACTCCTCAAACGAATTCTTGGCAGCAATCCCCATGTGCCCACGCTCAAGGTACGCACGACCAAATCTCACGCGGTCATAGTACGTCGTCCACACATCCAGCTGAAGCGTCAGCAACGTGGTCCCGGGATTGACGTACTGCACATCGGTAATGAAGTAGAAGAACCGTGTTGGAACATAACCAACATCAAATGCCGACGAAGGCCGCCCAGGGTTTGTCGCCATCGCGTAGTTGAACTGCACAGCCCTCGAGAACGGGGTAGGGACTCGCACAGGGCGCCCCTGAGACAGGTACGTCATCCCATCCATCCGAACCGTCTGCGAGTGCTCAAACGACTCCACATAGTCCTTCGGAGACCCATAACGCCCCCAGTCGATAATATCCCGATATGTGTTATCGAACGGAACATTAACCAGCCTAAGAACCGACCCAGCAGACCACACCGAGTAGTCAAACGACAGCCCCGCCCCAGTCTCAGGGGGCATCTCATTTATCTGACTCATAATTCCTCCACAAGCAAATGGAAACCGCCCACCACCCCATTTGGGATGGTGGGCGGCTTATGAACACAGTCTATCAGGAGACTGTAATTGTGGTCGAGAAGGTCAGCGGCTTATTGCCGTCCGCCCCCGGGTTGTCTACAGTCACCTTCACAACAATCTCGGTGTTCTTCGGCTCATCATCACCAATCACGAGCGTGTTGTTGAAGACACGAGTCTTCTTGCTCTTCTGACCAGAGATCGACCAACCAATCGCCGGGTGAATGCCCTCGGCCAGCGGCGTCTTCCAGTCAATCTCTAGCGAGCGAAGATCGCCAGGTTTCGGAGTCACATTGTGCTTACCGTCCTGACTGCCAACCTTGATGCCCTGAATCTCCGCGTTCTTAGCAGTCTGAACCACGATCTTAGTCTCAGGCTTGGTGCCGAACGCGATCGCCGGAGTGAACGGCGACAGAGACAGGATAGAGTGGTGGTGCAGCCAGTAGTTGTTGTAAAGACCGTCAGGGTTCTCCATCGACCGGTTCTCAACGAACACGTCCTTAATGAGGAAGAACTCCCTCGTCGTAAGAATCGCCGAGATCCCCTCCAACTGAAGACTCTCGTTCGGGACCGTGATCACATGTGACGGCATGCCTGCACGCTCCTGGTTGAATGCAGCCGCCAAGGAGGTGACGTTAATATTCGCTTGGAACTCCGGAGTCGCAATGATAACAAGATTCTCAGGTTTCGCGAACGAGGGCACTCCCTGAGGGTTGTACGCCCGCGTTGGGTACATCATCTTGTTCGCAGCAACCTGAAGTGCCTTAATAGCGCTGTCAGTCTGGTTCTTGTCAGACACCAGAACATTCAGGTTCGGGATCTGAATGTGGAAGAACCCATGAGTTTCCTCATACTCACGAATCAGGGAGCACATCTCAAGGAACTCGGACCATTCGTCAGAGGTGGAGACCGCCGACATCATCCCGGACACGAGGTTGGACAGCCCGCTCTCGTTGAGGAAAGCACGTCGCAACTCGACATCATTGATCGTAATCTTGAACTTCTCCCGACGGTTCGTAGTGTGGAAAGCAGAGTACGATCGTGTCCGAGCCTGCCCAAAGACGTCCTTTTCCAGAGAGTCTCGGTTGGGGTCGTAGAGCGTGGGCTTCACCAGGTCGAGGTGAACCTCCTCGATGGTGTCTGCGAAGTCCATGAAGCCCTGCTTGAAGACGGCAAGAGGGTTCTTCCACACCATGTCACGCACGATCGTGGACCCGATCCTGTTGATGAGTGAGTCCATGAAGAGGTTACGGGTGATGTTGTCCGACATGATGTTGGACAGTGTGTCATGAATGTTGGCCTTAGTCGCCTCAGGCACCATCTCCTGGTACTCACGCCGAGCATCCGAGCGAATCGCGTTGACAATGTCGACATTGTTGAGGCCATCGCGAAGATTAGACATAATTTGTTTCCTTACTTAAAAAGGTCGTTAATTGACTTGGGCTTCCAGTTCCCATCAGGAACCTTGCCCCCAGCATCAGAATTATCGGTCGCGAATAGACCTCCCAGCCCCTTGACGGCTCCACCAATATCCTTAACCGTCTGCTTAACCTCGTCAGGGTCGTACCCCATATCCTTGATTGTAGCACGCGTACCCTCACGCACAGCATTACCGACTACACTAGCGGCCGCACCGCCAACCTCACCAATACCTGACGCAACATTCTTGACATCATTAATATCCTGGGCAACAACATTCTTGAGATCCCCAAGACCCATCTCCTTGGAAGCGGGCACGTCGTCACCAGCAAAAGGATTCCCCGTCTCACGATCGGTAGGAGTCATCATCTCACCAAGACGCCCCTCCAACTCGCCCTGAAGAGCCGTCACCTTGTCGCCGAAAACAGACGCCAGATGATCCCAGGCAGCCTTCGTGTCCTTGAACAGGTCCTCATCGCCCTTCTTCTGGCCCTTAGGATCCCCACCATAGACATTGCCGTCCTCAGGCGACACAGCCTTATTGTTGCCATCACTATCGCCCGGATCATAGACGTCAATCTTCGGGACCCCAGCCTCCTTCGCCTGCTGGTCAGTCATAGAAGACCGATTGCGATTCAGTTCCTGAGTCGCTTCCTGCTGAGTCGTAGGATCAGGGTCAGCAAGACGATCAGTAAGAGGCCTGGCGGACCTGTCCCCAGCCTTGACCTTAGCGGCCTGCTCCTTGTTGTACTCCTTCGACTTGTTGGCAGTCTCCCTAGACTTACGAGCCGTATAGTCTGTAAGAGACTCGCCCGGCTTCTTATTAGCCTCGTAATCCTCTTGGGCCTTATTCGGCATTATGTTCTCCTAACGAGTGATAGGCTGGAAGCATTACGCTTCCAGCCTATCATATTACCCAATATCCAGATAGTGCTAGCGGGGGACGCTAACCCATTCCGCAAACGGCCCAGTTCATTAGGTCGCATCCCGTCCGCGGGCCCCTAGTCACGCCTCTGGCTTGGGAGCATGCTTAGCGACATAGTCAATAATCGCTTCCTGTACGAGGTCCGCCGTGTCGCGGCGGAGAATCCAGTGCAGATCCTCGATATCCTTAGCGACAGTCTTCTCAATACGATACTTAAAAGTAGCCTTAGTGCTAACCGGACGAGCCATCTTAACCAACCCCTTCACATGGCTTCAACGTAAATGTAGTGTTTCTAAGAACCGTTCCACCAGGAACTCTTACGGGAATAAGTTTACCATCCCACTGTCCCCCATTCAACATGTCATCAAATGTGAGTCTCGCAGCAACGTTGCGAGGTAGCCCCGCAATATGCACGTCCATCTTACCATCAATCTCCTCAGCATACTGCTTCGCCCTGACATACACACTACGCGTAAAAATGCCCTCATGCTTCCACGCACCTAGTTCAACAGGATCCACCCAAAGCCCCTCAGGGGGAGTGGTCGGACCAACTAGATGCAGCGAGTCAGTGTCCGCGTACGCGAAAACTGGATACACACTCTGTGCTGCCGAGATTGTCTTCAATCTCGCATAAGCCGTGATGAAGACGCCCATTGGCGTGTAGACAGGATCGCGAAGTTCCATCTCATTCATCTTCAGGCTCACCCGATTGTCCTCCATAACGGGATGCTTTCCTGTGATGTCAGGGTTAGTCGCGAACTTGCCATACAGGCTGTTGAGGTGGAGTTTCGCGATTTGCCTCAACCCTCCCGTAGAGTTCTTTTTAATCTCCATGAAATGATCAACATACTCATCAAAGAACCCGTGTGAGCCCCTGAACTCAAATGTGCCATTCCAGGAAAGAATTTTAAGGTCATAGTGCTTCTTCCACAACTCAATATCAATATTTGTCGCAACCACTGTTGTAGGGTGAGGAACCTCAGTTAGATATTGCGTGGGATTAAAAGAAAGGTTCTTCTTAATCTGAATGCACGGAATATGATCAGGCTTAATCCTCGCCATGAACGTGATCGATGAAATGTACAAAGGCCTATCAGTAATCGGAGGGCCCGCGTTAAACACCGGCTCCCCATACGGCAGCAGCGCCGTCCGCATCACACTCGGATACAAAGAGTTCACGTCATACACACTACCCTCACAATTCAATTTCCCCGTGTAGCGCTTGTCCGCATACGTAAAACCGCCGCGATAAGCCTTCCGGATCTCACCATCAATCTCGGGGGAGAGGATTGGAAAACGCCGCACAAACAATTTGCCGGTCATCTTCTTGTACGTATAAAGCGAGTCAGAACCCGCCGTCAAACGCGTCATCTTCTCATTGAACTGAACCTCGAGCGCCTGAGCAACGATCGCCACGTCATTGCGCTGATACCGCCTCTCCTGCTCTGTAGGCATATAACCAACAGGCCTGAACACCTCATAGTCAATCTCCAATTTCTGATCATGCAAGTTAAATGCTTTTGCAATCGCCGCCACCGACATTGGGAGTTTCTTGTACGAATCACGAAACTCAACACGATACCCAGTCTCAAACACCACTGTGATGCTATAAAACTTGCCCATGCGAGAGATTAATGACGTGAACTGCCCAACGCCTGGCGCGTCTTTCGTCCAGGTGTAACCATTCCGCAGTAGCCAGTCAATAATGAAACTGCCGTCGAAAGCAAGATTGTGAAAGTAAATATTCGCCGCGCGCTCTGCCACATGATGCATAAACCCGTCAATCGTCGTGCCATCAAAATAGTTATCAAGTTTACCAACCTTAATGATGCCCCAAGACCATACCCTACAATCCTCCTCTCTCGTAGTAGTCTCAAAATCCGCGACAAAATTAGGGACCCTCTTGTGCGAACGCTTAACGCCGCTTCCCCTTGCGCCGCTTATTGACTGGCGAGGCACTGAAATCGTCCTCCGGTTTAATCTTAATCGACTTAATTTCCTTCAACAGCGACTTAATAGACGAATCCGCGTTCTCATACTCGTCATACCAAATATCCTCACCCTTCGCCCTGCGATCGTTATACCCCTCCTTCACTGCTTCATACATGAGCGACAACTGATTAGCGAAATCGCCGTTTACCGTCCACATTAGCCAAAGCACATCATCGGGAATCTCTGTCAAAATGTCATACAGTTCAGGATCCCCAATCACATCCAGCATCGCAGCAACCTGCTGTTTCGCAGAAGTCAATTTCTTGGCCTTCGCTGCCTTCGTTAATGAAGCCTCAACAACCTTCGTCTTAGCTGTCATCGCCTCGACGTTCTCAAAGTTCGACGGTCGCTTATTCGGATTCATACGCTCAAGAGCATAATGAGAACCCCCCGGCAAATACTGCTTCTTCGGTCTAAAGTCGCGGATCCAGTCCCCAACAGTCATATCACCCATGTAAGGGAGTTTTGTGCCACTAACGCTTCGTTCATACCGATCAATATCTGCATTATAACGTAAAACAGCCTCCCGGTATCTTCTAACAGTTTTGGCTGGAATAACACCACCATTCTTATCACGATAATACCAGACGCTACTAGAATTATTAAACTCACTAAGACGTTCCAATTCCTTCGTAGCATTCTTCAACGTCACCCTTCCAACAGCAGACTTCCCAATAGGATCAAACTTCGTACCCCGAATATCAGCACCATCATCCGACGTTGCCATCTTATAGATCTTCCGCACCGCACGATCACGCTCAACCTGAAGCAAATCCCGCGCCCTCTCAAGATCACTCCGATGACCCCCAGCCCTAGACGCCTTCGCCGACCGAACCCTCTCCCTCGAAGCCTCAGCCCCCAAAGTATCCGGCACATCCGGAACACTCAAATCAATAGACGAAACAAAATCCCGAATCGCGCCAGCAGTATTCCGCACATGCTTAACACCACGCTTAAACTCGCGGTAATGCTTACCCCAATGAGACTTAACCAAAACACCAAACCCCCTGCCCCCTGATAAGGGGCAGGGGGCCTAGCAATTCTACCTCAGAGCCTCACGCCAGCGACACAGTCGTGTACTCACGACCACGACCCGACTTCGCAGTCCCAACCTTCACCGCAACCGGCTCAGGCCACTCCTCGACCGGACCCAAAATATCAATCAGGCGCTGAACCTGAGACACAACCGTCTGAGAAGAAGTACCATAAGCGTTCCCATCCTTATCCAGAACCGTGATCGCCTTACGAGTCTCAACCTCACCAGTGTCAATATCAGTCACATCATCCTCAGTAATCACAACATTCGCAATCTCCACAGTCTTACCACGCAGTTCCTTAAAAGAAACTGCAGCATTCTGAGCATTGAAGAAAGCCTTCTTGCCAGCGAAGTCATCCTTGAGAGAAGAGTAAACAATAGCCATGATCGTTCCTTTCAATCTAATTGATTTCTATTTCTATATCTGTCCTGGTATTACCCGTCCAGCCGGGATTCTCAAAAAAGAGCCAACTGCTCTTTATCGTCCGGTACCACCCAACGATTAGTATCAGTGAACCCAGAACACACCACATCCTCAATGGGCGTATCCAAATCAAAATACTGCCGATTAGGTTTAGCCTGCGAACTAAAGAACGTAAACCCCTCACCAGTATTCCGGACAACACACTTCAAACCCGTCCCCTCCACATGATACATAACCGCCGAATTATCCGCGGTCCGATAAGCCGAAACCATCTTCACCGACGACTCAAGCGACTCATCATAAATCCTCACGCGAAAACCAAGCAAACCACAGCCAACAAAGCCATCCACAACAACCAACTCCCAACCCTAGGCACAGCCTTCGCAACAATCAACCCGCCAGCCACACCGACAGCAATGTCACCCTTACTAAGCCGACGCCCAGCATCACGCACATCACCGTAAGTGTAAGATTCAAGACCGTTACGAGCAACGAATCGCTCACGCTCAACCTCCTCAAAACCCATCTCCTGATCCATCCAAAGCCACTCACCATTAACGTTCTGCCACATTTCATCTTCACTCCCCAACAAACCAGTCGTAGATGTAACCAAGAGTCACCGATTGATCAAAATATCTGAGTTCATCAGAACTCGACACCCAATATCCACCATACTGTTCGTCCCTCTCAATACTAATCATCTCAGTCCCTTTCAGTTCCGTGCGGTTCGTTCCCGCTCCGTTCATGTATTAATAATGCACCCACATTCCTAACACGTCAACCCCAAAACACGTGACCCCCACCACACCACACCCCAAGCACACAACACAACACTTGTCAAGAGATACGCCCCGTGACAATACGTTTCTATTCGAAAATGGGGGTGATGTTCGTCACATGAAAGGGGGGCACAAACAC
>ERZ773090.559-NODE-559-length-18084-cov-29.6561_pt1 | contig 18084 bp, 9 predicted proteins | sample MGYA00580579_ERZ773090 | MGnify/ENA primary metagenome ERZ773090 (study PRJEB29015, sample SAMEA2738014) | human oral metagenome | biome: human oral; feature: human-associated habitat; material: dental | place: China | collected 2132 ... | reverse complement strand
GAATAGCTCAAAAGCTTGTCTAGAATTTCTCTATTCGTTAAGTGCATACGAAAAGTAGGGCGATAAAATCTCTTATCGCTGAGTTTACGGCTATCTTGTTGAATGAGCTTCCAGTAACGTTTGATAGCCTTGTATTCATGGGATTTTCGTTCAAATTGATTCATGATTTGGACCCGCACACGGCTCATAGCACGGCTTAAGTGTTGGACAATATGAAAACGATCTAGAACGATTTTAGCATTTGGGAGTGAAACAGTCTGGGAGACTGTTTCAGCCTGAGCCTAGAAATTCGAAAGCGAAGTCGTTTAGCCAAGTTATAGTAAGGGCTAAACATATCCATTGTAATGATTTTCACCTGACAGCGAACGGCTCTATCGTAGCGAAGAAAGTGATTTCGGATGACAGCTTGTGTCCTGCCTTCAAGAACAGTGATGATATTGAGATTCTTAAAGCCTTGTACGGATAAAACTCATTTTAAAGGCGTACTCGTCACAGGACATAATCTCTGGAAGACGAGAAAAATCATGATTAAAACGGAGGTCATTAAGCTTGCGAATGACAATTGAAGCTGAAATGGAAAGCTGGTGAGCGATATCGGTCATAGAGGTTTTTTCAATCAACTTTTGAGCAATCTTTTGGTTGATAATACGAGGGGTTTGGTGATTTTTCTTGACGAGAGAAGTCTCAGCGACCATCATTTTCGAACAATGATAGCACTTGAAACGACGTTTTTTCAGAAGAATTCTAGTAGGCATACCAGTCATTTCAAGGTAAGGAATCTTAGAGGTTTTTTGGAAGTCATATTTCTTCATTTGGGTTCCGCAATCAGGACAAGATGGGGCGTCATAGTCCAGTTTAGCGATGATTTCCTTGTGAGTATCCATATTGATGATATCTAGAATCTGGATATTAGGGTCTTTAATATCGAGTAGTTTTGTGATAAAATGTAATGGTTCCATATGATTCTTTCTAATGATGGTTTGGTCGCTTTTCATTATAAATCTTATGGGACTTTTTTTCTACAACAAAATAGGCTCCATAAGATCTATAGGGGATTTACCCACTACAAATATTATAGAGCTTTTTCTTTTAGCGCTTGTATAAAAATTGAAAGTTCTATAATGAAGTTAGCCAGCCAACTTTCCTAAAAATGAGCTGGTTCAACTAGTCTATGTTGTTAAATGAAATCTAGTTATAGGCATAAGAAAACACCTCTGTGTTAGACTTGTTGTTCACCACAAACACAAGAAAGGCACAGAGATGCAAATCAATTATACTACAAAAGCTAAACACTTGACAATCCATAGTCGTCGCTTAATCGAACGATGGAAATTAGAAGAGAAATCAAATAGAGAAATCGCCTCTCTACTTGGAAAAGCTCCTCAGACCATCCACAATGAAATCAAGCGTGGTACAGTCCTACAATGTATTGGAAAGGGACGTTTCAAAGCGAAAAACTACTATCTACTGGCTTTGACGGATCGAAGGAGCAGACACCAAATCATTCGATCAATTCCAAATAAAATCGCTGAGTCTGTCAATCAGGTTCTAAAACTCATCTTAAGACAACACAAGATTCTTTCCATCACGGCAGATAATGGAGCCGAATTCAACCGCTTATCTGATGTGTTTTCTAAGGAGCATATCTACTATGCACACCCCTATGCCTCTTGGGAAAGGGGAACCAATGAGAATCACAATAGGCTCATTCGTAGATGGTTACCTAAAGGAACCAAGAAAACGACTCCCAAAGAAGTCGCCTTCATTGAAAACTGGATCAATAACTATCCTAAAAAATGCTTGGACTACAAGTCTCCCAGAGAAGACTGCTTGCTGGCTAACTTGAACTTGAAATTTAGCGCTTGTATAAAAATTTAAGAAAAACGGAAAAATTTTTTTATAAAAGCCTTTACAAAAAAAAATAAAGTGGTATAATTAAGGTATAAACAAGTGCAAACGTTTTCGTAAAACGTTTGCCTAAATAAAATAAAGGAGATTTGAATGATGAAAGCTACATTCAAAAATGTCTTGTCTTTCGAGTTTTGGCAGAAATTCGGTAAGGCTCTAATGGTGGTTATCGCCGTTATGCCAGCGGCTGGATTGATGATCTCAATAGGTAAATCAATCGTGATGATTGACCCCAATCTTGCTCCTCTAGTGATTACAGGTGGAATCCTTGAGCAAATTGGTTGGGGGGTTATCGGTAACCTTCATATCTTGTTTGCCCTTGCTATTGGGGGAAGCTGGGCAAAAGAACGTGCAGGTGGTGCATTTGCAGCTGGGCTTGCCTTTATCTTGATTAACCGTATCACAGGTACTATCTTCGGTGTTACAGGTGATATGTTGAAAAACCCTGAGGCTATGGTCACTACTCTCTTTGGTGGCTCAATCAAGGTTGCTGACTACTTTATCAGCGTTCTTGAGGCTCCAGCGCTTAACATGGGGGTTTTCGTAGGGATTATCTCTGGTTTTGTTGGGGCAACAGCTTATAACAAATACTACAACTACCGTAAACTTCCTGATGCCCTTTCATTCTTCAATGGTAAACGTTTTGTACCATTCGTCGTTATTCTTCGTTCAACTATCGCAGCGCTTGCGCTTGCTGCCTTTTGGCCAGTAGTTCAAACCGGTATCAATAGCTTTGGTATTTGGATTGCCAACTCACAAGAAACTGCACCAATTCTCGCACCATTCTTGTATGGTACCTTGGAACGTTTGCTCTTGCCATTTGGTCTTCACCATATGCTCACTATCCCAATGAACTATACAGCTCTTGGTGGAACATACGAAATCCTTACTGGAGCAGCAAAAGGTACACAAGTATTTGGTCAAGACCCACTTTGGCTTGCTTGGGTGACAGACCTTGTTAACCTTAAAGGTTCAAATGCTGACCAATACCAACACCTTCTTACAACTATCACTCCAGCTCGTTTCAAAGTTGGTCAAATGATCGGTTCATTCGGTATCTTGATGGGTGTCATCGTTGCTATCTACCGCAATGTTGATGCTGACAAGAAACACCAATACAAGGGTATGATGATTGCGACAGCCCTTGCAACATTCTTGACAGGGGTTACTGAACCTATCGAGTATATGTTTATGTTTATCGCAACGCCTCTTTATCTAGTGTATGCTCTTGTTCAAGGTGCTGCCTTTGCTATGGCGGATATTGTTCACCTTCGTATGCACTCATTCGGTTCAATTGAATTCTTGACTCGTACTCCGCTAGCTATCAACGCTGGTCTTGGTATGGATATTATTAACTTTATCTGGGTAACTGTCCTCTTTGCAGTGATCATGTACTTCATCGCGAACTTCATGATTAAGAAATTCAACTACGCAACTCCAGGACGTAACGGAAACTATGAAACTGCTGAAGGAGCATCAGAAGATGCAGCTTCAGGTGAAACAAAAGTTGCCGCTGCTTCTCAAGCTGTAAATATCATTAACCTTCTTGGTGGTCGTGCAAACATCGTAGATGTAGATGCATGTATGACTCGTCTTCGTGTAACTGTTAAGGATGCAGATCGCGTTGGTACTGAGGAAGAATGGAAAGCAGAAGGAGCTATGGGACTTGTCATGAAAGGACAAGGTGTCCAAGCTATCTATGGACCAAAAGCTGACGTGTTGAAATCTGATATCCAAGATATCCTTGACTCAGGTGAAGTAATTCCTGAAACTCTTCCAAGCCAAATGACGGAAGCTCAACAAAATACTGTACATTTCAAGGGTGTAACTGAGGAAGTTTACTCAGTAGCTGATGGTCAAGTCATTGCCTTGGAACAAGTGAAAGACCCAGTTTTTGCTCAAAAAATGATGGGTGATGGTTTTGCAGTAGAACCAGCCAATGGAAATATCGTATCTCCAGTTTCTGGTACTGTATCAAGTATCTTCCCAACAAAACACGCTCTTGGTCTTGTGACTGAAGCAGGTCTTGAAGTACTTGTTCACATCGGTTTGGATACTGTAAGCCTTGAAGGTAAACCATTCACAGTTCATGTTTCTGAAGGACAAAAGGTTGCTGCTGGTGATCTTCTTGTCACAGCTGACTTGGATGCTATCCGTGCGGCAGGTCGTGAAACTTCAACAGTTGTTGTCTTCACAAATGGAGATGTTCTCAAATCTGTTAAATTAGAACAAACTGGTTCTCTTGCAGCTAAAACAGCAGTTGCTAAAGTAGAATTGTAATATACTTGAGGTTGGAAGCTGTTTTCCAACCTCTTGTTTTAGGAGAAAAGCATGAAATTTTTAACACTCAATACCCACAGTTGGATGGAGAAGGAAGCAGAAGAAAAATTCCAGCTCTTACTCCAGGATATTCTTGAAAAAGACTATGATTTGATTTGCTTCCAAGAAATCAATCAAGAAATTACTTCGCCTGAGGTAGAGGTTGATCATCTTTATCAAGCTTTACCAGCGGCAGAACCCATTCATCAAGACCACTATGTGAGACTTTTAGTTGAAAAATTGTCTGAGAAAGGGAAGAATTACTACTGGACTTGGGCTTACAATCATATCGGCTATGACCGCTATCATGAAGGTGTGGCGATCTTATCTAAAACGCCTATTAAGGCGCGTGAAATTTTAGTGTCTGATGTAGATGACCCAACGGACTACCATACTCGCCGTGTCGCCTTGGCAGAGACAGTGGTTGAAGGCAAGGAACTTGCTCTTGCAAGCGTCCATCTCTCTTGGTGGGATAAAGGTTTCCAGGAAGAATGGGCACGATTTGAGGCTGTGCTGAAAGTTTTGAACAAACCTCTGATTTTAGCAGGTGATTTCAATAACCCAGCTGGTCAGGAAGGCTACCAAGCGATTTTAGCTAGTCCTCTAGAGTTACAAGATGCTTTTGAAGTTGCTAAGGAGAGAAGCGGTAGCTATACCGTTCCACCAGAAATTGATGGTTGGAAAGGCAATGCCGAACCGCTTCGAATTGATTATGTCTTTACGACAAAAGAGCTGGAAGTCGAAAGTTTGCATGTGGTTTTTGATGGTCAGAATAGTCCACAAGTCAGCGACCACTATGGTTTGAACGCGGTATTAAATTGGAAATAAAAGCAAAAAATGAAAGGGAGCGATTCCTTTCATTTTTTTACAAAAATCCCTATAATTACTATTTTGGAGAAGGAGTTTTTTTGTATATTTGTATATTATGAGAAAATATCCACAAATAAGTTTTTAAAAATTTACGGTCAAAAAAATCGATAATATCAACTATTTATGATAGAATAGAAATTATAAAATAAAAGGAGGACTGGAATGTTTTTTCAGGATAGAAAGATAAAATATTCAATCCGCAAATTGTCAGTTGCTACTGTGTCACTTGCGATTGGATTTTTGTTTGCGCCTGCGGTCATGGGAGCCGCTCAAGTAGCTCAAGCTGATGAGCTTACGGCTACTGAACAAGTGGAGAATAAGGCAGAGAATCAGGTCTCGGTGGGCTCTTCTGCAACAGAGCAAGCAGAATCCCAGAAAGAAAGCCAAGTTGCTTTGAAGTCTGCTGCACCTGCTGCGACAGAGACAAGTCAAGCAACAGATTCGACTGCTTTTAAAAATGCTCAGCCACCTACAGGTACAAGTCAGCCAGCTACGGGCACTGCCCAAGCAACTCCAGCAAATGCTAGTCTCAATAAGAGCACTTTGGAGAACTACCTCAAAGAGTTGCGTAGCAAGGACTTTTCAAGTAAGACAGACGATAGTCTAGAAATCTTGAATGGCGTGATGACAGCGGCTGATAGCGTACTTCAAACTGCGACAAAGCAAGAAGAAATTGATAAAATTTATCGCAATCTAGTGACTTTTGTCAATTCAGGTCTTCGTGATAAAAATCCGAAAGTCATCCCAGACAAGGATAAGACTCCTCGCTCAGCACTTTATTGGTTTGAAAGTGCTACACCAGGAAAAACGGTTCCATTTGGTCTGAACTACTTGAAGCCAGAAGACACAACAATCTACAAAAAGGGCGATAAAGTAAAAGCCATCCAGCCAACTGAAACAACTTATGTAGAGTATGATGGAAGTGGTAGATGGACCTTTAAGGGCTATGACCATGATAGTCAGGTGATTGACAAAGATGATGTTGTCTTCACAGGTAAGTGGGAATTTACGCCGACACCATATAAGGCTACCTATAGAGCGGTTAATGGATCACCTGGAAAAACTTTGCCATCTTATGTTGCAAATTGGAGTCCAGAAGATAAAAGAAGATTTGCTGAGGGTGAAGTAGTAAAAGCACAAGAATTTCACTATGTTTTTTATACTTCAGAAGAATTTCCTAACCGAAAAGGCTATTGGGCTTTGACTGGCTTTGATGCTCCAAGTAAAGTGGCAAACAATGGCGATGTAGAGTTCGTAGGAACTTGGAAATACTTTGAGGATGTCACTGTATCCTACAAACCTATGAACCAGCACGATTTTGAGAATTTTTATCATTTACCAAGTAGTCCTAAGACCTCACGTGACGAATATAAATTACCTCTTCCTAAGGAGATAAAAGATCTAGAAAGTAAGCTATACGATTACAAGCTTTCTCTCAATCAGTTTGATAAACGTGATGAGCATTTACCTAAAGATATACGGGATACGGTAGCAGCTTTGCTTCGCTACGATGAAGTTCAAGGTGTCTACAAACCCTTTTATGATGCGGAAAATGAAGGAAATTGGACCTTTGAGGAAGATATCGTAGATTTAACCTTCAGTCGTGAACTAGAGCGGGCGGCTACATATGGGGAATTGCCAAAAGTTACAATGCCATTGGAGTTTGTATTTAAAGGGGTTCCTCGGAAACCGACTTACGAGTTTCTCAGTGGAACTGCTGGCAAAGCATTACCTGCTGAGATCAATAATCTGAAGCCGGTAGATATGCCTGAATGGGAGTATGCAAAGAGAAAGCAATACCCGAAAGGTGAGATGGTTCAGTCTGTTAGACCGACTCAAGAGTCCTACTATGATGCAGTTAACAAGGGTACCTGGACCTTTACAGGCTACGATTTTACTAAAAAACCAGTAAGTGAGTGGGATCATAAAGGATGGAACCTTAAGTTTACAGGTACTTGGACTTTTGTAGCGGATAAGTACTCAGAAAACTATGAGTTTGTTAGCTCAGATCCTAGTCGAACTCTACCAGCTGCAGTTAAGGCCTTGACGCCAAGTAATACAAATACTTACGATAATGGCGAAACTGTATTTGCGGAATATCCACGTGAGACGACCTACATGGACTTTGATAACGAGGGTACTTGGAAATTTGATGGCTATGACGCTAATAGCAAGGTAGTTAATCAAGATAAAGTTCTCTTTACAGGTAAATGGTCCTTCACACCACACAGAGATAAGACTGTTTCCTTTGACTTTGTCAGTGATACCCCAGGGAAGGCCATTCCAGATGATCTGAAGGCACAAATTCCAGCTCCTATCACGACATCTCCGAAAGATTATTCTGATAATGTTAGATATGTCATTGAAAGTTTCTATACATACACAGATGAAGATAATGATGGTACTTGGAAGTTTATTGCTCCTGAGAAGATAGAAAAACCATCTGATGATGAGGACTCTACTTACACACTCCACTGGGTCTTTGAACCGACTAAGCATAGTGTCTACTATGACTTCTATACAGATTCAAAAGATTCTTCTGGTAATTTAATCTACCCACCAAATACTTTGTATGATCTAATCACTTATGAAAGAGAATTTGTCAAGGGTGAAAAAGCTCGCGTTAAAATGCCATCTAAAACAAGATTTGAGGATCCTGATGGCAGAGGGACTTGGGTATTTGATGACTTCTATGAAGATGATAACACGACTATTTCACCACGTGTGAAAACAGTAGGGACAGAAGATGTTCGCTTCAGAGGAAGATGGATCTTGGTTCCCACCAATCAGTCTGATATGATCTACAGAGTGGAGTATAAATTCACTAACTCGACTCCTGCGTATCCTCTTCCAAATAAGATTCGTGATATGCTTCCAGCTGGTACTGATTTCGTTGCGCGAGCTGACGATTACAAAGATGCAAGCAAACTTGACACCACCACAGTAACTGTTCCGACAGGTACTTGGACCTTCCATGGTTTTGATGCGGATAAATACGGAAAAGCTATTGCAGGTACGAAAGTGAAGACTATCACAGGCTCTTGGAGCTTTGCGCCAAATGGTGTAGACTATCAGTTCCAATCAACTAATCCTGCTTTCGCATTACCAGATCATATCACCAAGTTGACTCCGAAAAATCCTTATGATTACAAGTTATATCCTAAGGAAATTCTGGCTGAACAACCAAGTGAAACAATTTATGTTGATACAGCAAATAAAGTGACTTGGACATTTGCAGGATACGATAAAGAAAAAATTGTTGTAGGAAAAGGCAGACAGACTTTCCTTGGAAGCTGGGTGCCTACTCCAAATCCAGAATATGTATTCAAATCATCTAAAGCAGGTGTTCCATTGCCACAAAGTGTTTTGGGAATGCTTCCAAATGATGAGGCTTCTTATAAGGTTGGAGACACCATTGTAGCCAAACAACCTGCTAAAGAATCGGTAGTTGACGAAGAAAAAGATTATGTCTGGACCTTCAAAGGTTATGATCAGAAGAATGCGACCTATAATGGCAAGCGCGTGACATTTACGGGTATCTGGGAAGTAACACCTAGACCGCATCATGTAAGCTATACTTTTGTAAGTGTTACATCTGGTGTTGATTTGCCTGAATTTATCCAGAAGAAAGCACCGAAAGATAGCTCAACCTATTACAACATGCAAAAAGTTGTACCAGAAGAGTTGACTAAAACGACTTACAAGGATGATATGAACGATGGTACCTGGACTTTCGTTGGTTACGATGCCAAAAGTAAGATTGTGAAAAAAGCTGATTTGACTTTCACAGGTAAGTGGAAGTTTGAAGCTAACAAGTATCAAGCTACTTACCGCTTCGAGAGCGAGACAGCAGGTCAAGCTCTTCCAGCAGCCATCGCAGCCTTGACCCCAAGCGACAGTGCAACTTATGTGAATGGTGCCTCTGTTTCCGCTCAACAACCATCCCAAACCACTTACACCGACGCAGTGAACGATGGCACATGGACCTTCAAGGGTTATGACGCAGCCAATGCAGTCGTGAACAAGTCCAATGTAGAGTTTGTAGGGAAATGGTCCTTTGAAGCTAACAAGTATCAAGCTACTTACCGCTTCGAGAGCGAGACAGCAGGTAAGGCTCTTCCAGCAGCCATCGTAGCATTGACTCCAAGCGACAGTGCAACTTATGTGAATGGTGTCTCTGTTTCCGCTCAACAACCATCCCAAACTACTTACACCGACGCAGTGAACGATGGCACATGGACCTTCAAGGGTTATGACGCAGCCAATGCAGTCGTGAACAAGTCCAATGTAGAGTTTGTAGGGAAATGGTCCTTTGAAGCTAACAAGTATCAAGCTACTTACCGCTTCGAGAGCGAGACAGCAGGTAAGTCTCTTCCAGCAGCCATCGTAGCATTGACTCCAAGCGATAGTGCAACTTATGTGAATGGTGCCTCTGTTTCCGCTCAACAACCATCCCAAACTACTTACACCGATGCAGTGAACGACGGTACTTGGACCTTCAAGGGTTATGACGCAGCTAGCGCTGTAGTCAATAAGTCCGATGTTGAGTTTGTAGGTAAATGGTCCTTTGAAGCTAATAAGTACCAAGCTACTTACCGCTTCGAGAGCGAGACAGCAGGTCAAGCTCTTCCAGCAGCCATCGCAGCCTTGACCCCAAGCGACAGTGCAACTTATGTGAATGGTGCCTCTGTTTCCGCTCAACAACCATCCCAAACCACTTACACCGACGCAGTGAACGATGGCACATGGACCTTCAAGGGTTATGACGCAGCCAATGCAGTCGTGAACAAGTCCAATGTAGAGTTTGTAGGGAAATGGTCCTTTGAAGCTAACAAGTATCAAGCTACTTACCGCTTCGAGAGCGAGACAGCAGGTAAGTCTCTTCCAGCAGCCATCGTAGCATTGACTCCAATCGACAGTGCAACTTATGTGAATGGTGTCTCTGTTTCCGCTCAACAACCATCCCAAACTACTTACACCGACGCAGTGAACGATGGCACATGGACCTTCAAGGGTTATGACGCAGCCAATGCAGTCGTGAACAAGTCCAATGTAGAGTTTGTAGGGAAATGGTCCTTTGAAGCTAACAAGTATCAAGCTACTTACCGCTTCGAGAGCGAGACAGCAGGTAAGGCTCTTCCAGCAGCCATCGTAGCATTGACTCCAAGCGACAGTGCAACTTATGTGAATGGTGCCTCTGTTTCCGCTCAACAACCATCCCAAACCACTTACACCGATACTGTGAACGATGGCACTTGGACCTTCAAGGGATATGACGCAGCCAATGCAGTCGTGAACAAGGCAAATGTAGAGTTTGTAGGTAAATGGGCCTTTGAAGCTAACAAGTACCAAGCTACTTATCGCTTTGAGAGTGAGACAGCAGGGAAAGCACTTCCAGCAGCCATCACAGCATTGACTCCAAGTGACAGTGCAACTTATGTGAATGGTGCCTCTGTTTCCGCTCAGCAACCATCCCAAACTACTTACACCGATGCAGTGAACGACGGTACTTGGACCTTCAAGGGTTATGACGCAGCTAGCGCTGTAGTCAATAAGTCCGATGTTGAGTTTGTAGGTAAATGGTCCTTTGAAGCTAATAAGTACCAAGCTACTTACCGCTTCGAGAGCGCAACATCAGGGAAATCTCTTCCAGCAGCCATCGCAGCCTTGACTCCAAGCGACAGTGCAACTTATGTGAATGGTGCCTCTGTTTCCGCTCAACAACCATCCCAAACTACTTACACCGATGCAGTGAACGATGGCACATGGATCTTCAAGGGCTATGACGCAGCCAATGCAGTCGTGAACAAGGCAAATGTAGAGTTTGTAGGCAAATGGACCTTTGAAGCTAACAAGTATCAAGCTACTTATCGCTTTGAGAGTGAGACAGCAGGAAAAGCACTTCCAGCAGCCATCACAGCATTGACTCCAAGTGACAGTGCAACTTATGTGAATGGTGCCTCTGTTTCCGCTCAGCAACCATCTCAAACTACATACACAGATAGTGTGAACGATGGCACTTGGACCTTCAAGGGATACGATGCAACTAGCGCCGTTGTCAACAAGGCTAATGTAGTCTTCGTCGGTAAGTGGGAATTCAAGGCGAATCCGACAAATGCTGAAATTTATACGCCTCAAGTAACGGAAGAAACTATCAAGGTTGGACAAACACTTGACTTGACCGATAATGTGACGAACTTGTCAAGCCTTCCAGCTGGCACTAAGGTAGTTGATATCACACCTGCAGGTCAAATTGACACAACAAAATCAGGAACTTACACAGGTAAAGTACGAGTTGATTATCCAGATGGTTCTTCTACTGAAGTTCCTGTACCAGTTAATGTTTTGCCTGCACCGGTAACTGAAACCTATAAGGTGACTTACCGCTTCGAGAGTGCTACAGCAGACAACAACTTGCCAGCAGAAGTATTGAGCTTACTTCCACAAAGTGGAACATATACTACAAGTTCTTCTGCAGCGATTGCTTTTGTTCCAGAAGCACCGATGCCTGTAGAAGTTGCTGTTGCAAATGGTACATGGACATTCCTAGGTTACCAAGAAGTGGAAGAGGGGGCAAATCTAACCTTCGTCGGTAAGTGGGGCTTTGAAGCTAAGCAAGATCCTAGTCCACAACCAGCACCTCAACCAAATCTAGTTCCACCAGTTAATCCAGGAGGAGAGCAGGGTTCCGATAATAATCAGGCAAATAGACTTCAACCAAGAAAACCTGAAGAGAATCCACCAGCTCAAAGTCCAGCAGGAGAAAAGGAAAAACAAGCTACATTGCCAAATACAGGTAGCACTGCACCGCTTTCACTCACTGGTCTAATGACTAGCTCTCTTCTTGCAGGTCTAGCAGCGTTGCTTCTTGGTCGCAAGCGTGAAGATGATTAAGCACTAATTTTATCTAGAAACTTTCGACTTTTAAAAGATTCTTAAGCACCTGCTTGATTGTTTAACAAATCTATCTGAGTCGCAAGCTAAAGGCTGAGAGAAGACCAATTTGGTCTTCTCTTTTTGCATTTTGGATAGAAATCAAATGTGTGATTTCAAGTCTAAGAGAGGTATTGGAGAAGTTGAGAGCCTTATGATCGGTCAGATAAGTGTGGCTACAGAAAAAGAACAAAATATGGTATAATGGTTGGAAGAATAGAATTGAGGATAATATGTCATTTACGAAATTTCAGTTTAAAAACTATATAGAAAAGGCTTTGGAGGAGTTGAAATTTACAACTCCGACAGAGGTTCAAGATAAATTAATTCCTATTGTCTTGGCAGGTCGTGACTTGGTCGGTGAGTCAAAAACTGGTTCAGGAAAGACTCATACTTTCTTATTACCAATTTTCCAGCAATTAGATGAAACTAGCGATAGTGTGCAAGCGGTCATTACGGCTCCAAGTCGTGAGTTAGCTACTCAGATTTACCAAGCGGCTCGTCAGATTGCAGCTCACTCAGATGTCGAAGTCCGTGTGGTTAACTATGTTGGTGGTACGGATAAGGCGCGTCAGATTGATAAATTGGCAAGTAACCAGCCACATATCGTCATCGGGACTCCAGGTCGTATCTATGACTTGGTCAAATCTGGTGATTTAGCCATTCACAAGGCTAAGACTTTTGTCGTAGACGAAGCCGATATGACCTTGGATATGGGATTCTTGGAGACAGTTGACAAGATTGCAGGAAGCCTTCCAAAAGACTTGCAATTCATGGTCTTCTCAGCGACCATTCCGCAGAAGTTGCAGCCCTTCTTGAAAAAATACTTGTCAAATCCTGTCATGGAGAAAATCAAAACCAAAACTGTCATTTCTGATACCATTGATAACTGGTTGATTTCTACTAAGGGACGTGACAAGAATGCTCAAATTTACCAGTTGACTCAGTTGATGCAACCGTATTTGGCAATGATTTTTGTTAACACTAAAACTCGTGCTGATGAATTGCATTCTTATTTGACTGCTCAAGGATTGAAGGTGGCTAAGATTCATGGAGATATTGCCCCTCGTGAGCGTAAGCGGATTATGAATCAGGTGAAGAATCTTGATTTTGAGTACATTGTCGCAACAGACTTGGCAGCGCGTGGAATTGACATTGAAGGTGTCAGTCATGTTATCAATGATGCCATTCCGCAAGACTTGTCCTTCTTTGTACACCGTGTTGGACGAACTGGACGCAATGGCCTACCCGGTACAGCTATTACCCTTTACCAGCCAAGTGATGACTCGGATATCCGTGAGTTGGAAAAATTAGGGATTAAGTTTACTCCTAAGATGGTAAAAGATGGAGAGTTTCAAGATACCTATGACCGTGATCGTCGTGCTAATCGTGAAAAGAAGCAGGATAAGCTTGATATTGAAATGATTGGCTTGGTTAAAAAGAAAAAGAAAAAAGTCAAACCGGGCTATAAGAAGAAGATTCAATGGGCGGTGGATGAAAAACGCCGCAAAACCAAGCGTGCTGAAAATCGTGCACGTGGCCGTGCCGAGCGTAAAGCCAAACGCCAAACATTTTAAGGATAAAATTGGAGCTGAATGGCTCCTTTTTCTAACTTCGTTTTATGAATTTTCAAAAATACTGCAAAAAAAAGTAAAAAGTGGTATAATGATAAGGTTATATAGTCCCGATAAGATGGTAGAAATTTCTATCAGTACTTTGTAACTCGCATAGAATGACGGCTCCAAAGTCGCTCGTCCTTCTACGGTTGCCGCTATAATGCGGTCACCCTATGCGCCTTACTAGCTTCAGAAATAAAAAAAAACATCGTTTTTATTTCTTTCGCTTCGTAACTCGCAAAGAATGATGGCTCCAAAGTCGCTCGTCCTTCTACGGTTGCCGCTATAATGCGGTCACCCTATGCGCCTTACTAGCTTCAGAAATAAAAAAGTATCGTTTTTATTTCTTTCGTGTCGTAACTCTTAGACTGTAGAGATACCTATCAGTACTTTGTAACTCTATAACAATATTTTTTAAGGGGGGACATTTTTATGTCAGAACGTAAATTATTCACGTCTGAATCTGTATCTGAGGGGCATCCGGATAAGATTGCAGACCAAATTTCAGATGCGATTTTGGATGCTATTTTAACAGAGGATCCAGAAGCGCACGTTGCTGCTGAGACAGCTGTATACACTGGTTCTGTCCACGTTTTTGGTGAAATTTCTACAAATGCCTATGTGGATATTAACCGTGTGGTTCGTAATACCATTGCAGAGATTGGTTACACCAATACAGAGTATGGTTTTTCTGCGGAAACAGTTGGAGTTCATCCATCGCTTGTTGAGCAGTCACCGGATATCGCCCAAGGGGTCAACGAAGCCTTGGAGGTTCGTGGAAATGCAGATCAAGATCCACTTGACTTGATTGGAGCAGGTGACCAGGGTCTTATGTTTGGATTCGCAGTGGATGAAACAGAAGAACTCATGCCATTGCCAATTTCACTCAGCCACAAACTGGTTCGTCGCTTGGCAGAACTTCGTAAGTCTGGTGAAATCAGCTATCTTCGCCCAGATGCTAAATCACAAGTTACTGTTGAGTATGATGAAAATGACCGTCCAGTACGTGTGGACACAGTCGTTATTTCAACTCAGCACGACCCAGAAGTCAGCAATGAACAAATTCACAATGATGTGATTAACAAGGTTATCAAAGAGGTGATTCCAGCCTCTTACTTGGATGAACAAACCAAATTCTTCATCAATCCAACTGGTCGCTTTGTAATCGGTGGACCTCAAGGAGACTCAGGTTTGACTGGTCGTAAGATTATCGTGGATACGTATGGTGGCTACTCTCGTCATGGTGGTGGTGCCTTCTCTGGTAAGGATGCTACGAAGGTGGACCGTTCAGCCTCTTATGCAGCTCGCTACATTGCCAAGAACATCGTTGCAGCAGGTCTTGCTAAGAAAGCAGAAGTGCAATTGGCCTACGCTATCGGTGTTGCCCAGCCTGTTTCTGTTCGTATCGATACTTTTGGTACAGGAACAGTAGCTGAAAGCAAGCTTGAAAAAGCGGCTCGTCAAATCTTTGACCTTCGCCCAGCAGGAATTATCCAAATGCTAGACCTCAAACGTCCAATTTACCGTCAAACAGCGGCTTATGGACACATGGGACGTACAGATATTGACCTTCCGTGGGAACGTTTGGATAAGGTAGATGCTTTGAAAGAAGCTGTGAAATAAAATTAAAAGATTGGTAGGAACTACCAATCTTTTTTGCAAAAGAAAACCAGCTCTAGGCTGGCTTTCTTATTTTGTAGGAATAGAAATTTCAATCAATTTATCTGAATAAAGCGTCTTGATATTAGCTTCATCAATTTTTTGTTTATCAATCTTGCGTTTCATGAAGAAATCTTGAATGGTTTCGATTTCTGGTTCACGAATAGCACGGTGTTTGTTGGAAATGAGGATTTCATAGTGAAGCGGAGCTTGTGTGAAAATCACATCTGTGTTTCCAGCAGAATAGACCTCAACAAGAGTTGCGTCAGTACTTTCTAATTGGCTTTTAACAAGTTGCGAGTGTGAATTAGTCGTGTTGATAAGCTTCATAATAGTTCCTCCGATTTTCTAACTCTATTATAGCACTTTTTGGATAAAATCGTGTATTTTAGTCAATTCCATGCTGGATTTTCCAAGCTTCAATTCCCCATTTGTGGCTACCACGTTTGAGTTTTTCTATTGCCTGGTCAATAGGAAACCAAGCAATATGATTAAAATCTTCCAATGGCTTTTGTACTTCTTGGAAAGAAGTGGCTTCATAGAGATAAGCTGGATTGTAGTAGTAGGTATCACGGTGACGAGAGTAAAAATACTCATCAGCTTGCCCATAATAGGTTCCAATCTCAGCTGTAAAGCCAAGTTCTTCGATTAGTTCTCTCTTCAGTGCTTCTTGATGGTCTTCGCCTGCTTCAATCTCTCCACCTGGCAAGAACCAAGCACCATTGGGAGCTTGAACTAAGACAATTTGTTTTTTTTCTGCATCAGGAATAACTGCGTAAACACCATAGCGGGGCTGGTAGATTACATTTTCTTTTTTTTCACCAAAAGTTGGGTTTGCCATTGCATTTTCCTCATTCTCTAGTATCTTTATTATTATCATAATGGACGAGGGGCAAGCTGTCAAGAATAAACAGTTATTTTAGTAAAAAAGGTGCAGAAATTGATGGACTTCCTGCACCTGTTAAATCGTTTTATTCTTCTTTTTCAGAAGCAATCTCTTCTGTTTTTTTGGCAGATTTGATTTGAATCTTACCATTGCTTGTCATGACTGCCTTGAGGTCTTTTTCACCTGGGTTTTCAAGGTAGTAGTCTGTGATGGCATCCTCGATATGGTCTTGAATGGTACGGCGGAGTGGCCGTGCTCCCATTTTTGGATCATATCCCAAGTCAACCAACTTTTCCTTGACCTTGTCTGTCACATCGAGGTGGATATTGTTGCTAGAGAGGCGTTTGTTGACATCTGCCAGCATGAGTTCGACGATTTGGAGAAGGTTGTCCTTGCTGAGAGCTTTGAACTCGATAATGCCGTCAAAACGGTTCATAAATTCAGGGCTAAAGAAGTTGCCGAGTTCCCCGAGAACAGAGTTGGTACGCCCTTCACGAGCGGCTCCAAAACCAACGCTGGCTTCAGCCTTACCAGTCCCAGCATTTGAAGTCATGATAATGATAGCATCCTTAAAGCTAACTGTGCGTCCTTGCCCATCAGTCAAACGACCATCGTCCAAGACTTGAAGGAACATGTGCATCACATCTGGGTGGGCTTTTTCAACTTCATCGAGAAGGATGAGAGAGTAAGGATTGCGACGAACTTTTTCCGTTAACTGACCAGCTTCATCGTAGCCGACATAGCCTGGAGGGGCTCCGACTAACTTAGCCACGCTGTGTTTTTCCATGTATTCACTCATATCAAAGCGAATCATGCTGTCAGCAGAACCAAAAAGTTCAATGGCTAGTTGTTTGGAAAGTTCTGTCTTACCGACACCAGTTGGTCCGACAAAGAGGAAACTTCCGATTGGGCGGTTGGGAGTACCAAGTCCAACACGATTACGACGGATGGCTTTGGCAATCTTATCGACAGCCTCGTCTTGTCCGATAACATGGGCCTTGAGGTCGTCTGCTAGATGGATGAGTTGAGACTGTTCTTTTTCTTTTAGCTCCCCAACAGGGATATTAGTTTTCTGCTCAATGATATGCTCAATGGTTTTCTCGCTAATAATAGGAGTATCCTGATCGGTCACCTTGTTTTTCTGCATTTCCTTGTACTTGGCAATCTGATCGCGGAAATAGGCAGCTTTTTCAAAGTCTTCCTCTCGTGTAGCTTGAGCCTTGAGATTCTCAGCCTCAATTAAACGCTGGTCAATCACTTTGGGATCCACAAAGTTCAGCGTCAGATTCATCTTTGAACCGGCCTCGTCCAAAAGGTCAATAGCCTTGTCAGGTAAGAAGCGGTCTTGGATATAGCGATTGGAAAGATTTGCAGCTGCTTCGATAGCAGCATCAGTATACTTGACGTGATGGTAGTCTTCGTATTTCTTTTGAACCCCTTTGAGGATGATAATAGTTTCTTCGACAGTTGGTTCATCTACCTTGACAGGCTGCATACGGCGCTCGAGAGCAGCATCTTTTTCAATGATGCGGTATTCATTGAGAGTAGTAGCACCAACCAACTGCAATTCACCACGGGCAAGGGCAGGTTTGAGGATATTACCTGCATCCATATTGCCATCGCCAGCAGATCCTGCACCGACAATTTCATGGATTTCATCGATAAAGAGAATGATATCCTCACGTTTGCGTATCTCTTCCATGAGCTTTTGCATACGCTCTTCAAATTGACCTCGAATCCCTGTTCCTTGAACTAGACTGACCACATCCAGACGGATGACTTGCTTGCCTTGGAGTTTATGGGGAACATCACCATCAACGATTTTTTGAGCCAGACCTTCAACAACGGCTGTTTTACCAACACCGGGTTCACCGATAAGGACAGGATTGTTTT
>ERZ773090.557-NODE-557-length-18148-cov-2.30774_pt1 | contig 18148 bp, 20 predicted proteins | sample MGYA00580579_ERZ773090 | MGnify/ENA primary metagenome ERZ773090 (study PRJEB29015, sample SAMEA2738014) | human oral metagenome | biome: human oral; feature: human-associated habitat; material: dental | place: China | collected 2132 ... | reverse complement strand
CCCGGCAAATCCCAATAAGTCCGATTAATTTCCTTAACGACCAAAATTTGCCCAGCATCGTTATAAATTAGCGCTTTGAGCGAGATACGGTATAGGTAATCGTGGCGAGTCACTCCGACTGAATCTTGTGTAACGAGATGCCCGTTGGTAAGTTTTGTCATAGGGACAATTATAACACTTTTAGCCTAAACCCGGCGTAAGTACCGTCTCGCCTATATGCTTCCTCGCCAAGGAACGCCGGAATAGCCTGCAGCTCATCGTTATAAACAAAGTTTTCAAGACTAGTTACGCTCTTTTCTTCCTCAGGTAAAATCTTCCCCGTCATCTTATAAAAAGTCCGCTCTTGGTCAACTGTCTCCTCGTCCAAATATCTTGCTATGTCGGCGCATATTTGCTCATACAGATCATCGTTCAAATGCGAATTTGGAACTTCATAAGCCGCGAAATTCGGCGCCACTGTAGTGATGTCATTGAGCGGCTCAACCACCAGAACGTCTTTCACAGCGCTAGAGTTGATAAACCTCTGCACTACTTCATTATTTTTATCTGCCGTTATCAAAATATCTGGCTGTTCGGCAGTGGTTGTATGAAAATCCAATACCAACTCCGGCTTCAGCAACCGAATCCGCTCCTCGATAGTCTTAGCACGCCGACCTTCATAAGTATCCAGGCCAAGTCCGTAGCTCCTATTTAGATCCGATTCAGTATAGCGCACATTCTTTACGTAAGCGCGCGGATTAGCCATGATGAACTCCATATTTTCCAACAGTTTAGACCGTTTGGCGAGCATATACGCCAGCAGATTTGGGCCTAATAATTCGTTGCCGTGGGTGGAGATTATTGCCAGTATTTTTGTCATATAGCTATTATTCTACGCTGTAAAAACAAATCTGCCAACGACATATGCGCTATTTATTGCATATTATTATATACATCAAAAGCATCAATAATTTCTTGGTTGCGAATTACTTCGCTAGCATCAGCTCTTGCTATAATAGCTCTTGTCATTTGTCTATCTTTGTTAGCTCGTCCTTTGAGGATATTTTGCCATACTCAATCAAAACCTCGGCAACTTTATACAAAAAATTTTGACCATCAACATATACCCTCTTCATACACCTTATTATACCAAAAACCTCGACGGGGACGAACCCAAGTCGAGGTGCTGTGCTTATTATATTAGCAGAGATGCGCATATAAATCAATATTTACGACGCATCAAAAAGCTGATAGCGCAAATCACCCCTGTAGCCAACTTCCTCAAGCAGCTCGCGCTTCAGCGATTATTCAACAGTCTCGTCATAATCCATACCGCCGCCTGGCAAATCCCAATACGTCCGCCCAACCTCTTTGACAATCAAAATCTGCCCAACGTCGTTGTAAATTAGCGCTTTGAGCGAGATATTCATCCTATATCTTTCATTATTTTATCTGTCTCTAGTAAGATTTTAATAATGCGCTGATAGTGGTCGATATCGTTCGCAGTCAATACACGACCCCTTCTATCTTTGAGCCACTTTTGCGCCGGCTGATAGCCACCAATGTAAAAATTCCATGCCAGTTCTGGGATATTGCCAAAATACTGACTATTGTTAATAAAGACTTGGTCACCATCACGCACCACTTTCTCCACTACGTTATCACCGGTCTCAGGATAAGTAGTATCATAATCATCAATTTGCGGTGCTTTCATCAAGTGTAATTGGCGCAATTGTCCACCCAATTCTGCTTTGCGCCAAAATTCCGCCCACGACTCCGGTCGTGGCACGCGTGGAAAATCAGTTTTTAAGAATTCTTTATATTTCTCGCGATAGCCTGGGCTGTGTAGCGATGCATAAATATAGTCAAAAATATCCTCAGGATAAACTTTGCGCGACTCTTCAGTTGGCTGCTCAACTTCAGAGAATAACTGTTGCAATTTTTCGATATCAAAATTCGCCCGCCGACCATCTTCACTTTCGAGGATAAATAGTGGTGCAAATTGACCAGCAAATCCGGCCGTCCCCATTACTGCATGTTCAGGTATCGAATCAACTACTAGAACTTGCTCGGTAGCGGTTCTCTCGAAAACGACACCAATATTCTCGTTACTATTAAGATATAGTGGTGCTACATGTGGAGATCTCTTCATTGCCGAAAAGATACTTTGGTCTGCGGGTTGTGACGATATAAAAACGTCAGAGAATACGTCATCGCCGCCCTGAGCTGGTTTATTAAAAATCATCGCGATATTCTCCTCGCGGCGCAATCGGTGTGTGTGTGTGTGTGTGTGGCTCGCTACGCTCGCCAATCATGTTCTTCATTACTTTTTCTCTGGACCTCTCAATTACACTAGCGTCATAATAAACACATCTTTTATCAAAAGGTCGGTAATTCATAGGAACGATATATTTCTCATCAAGTATAGCATTCTGCAAGCGATCGTAAACTTTACCACTTGAATAAGATTCTTTATATTTAGTTATTTTTCTTAATAAGTCCTTGCCGGCTTCATCCACTAAAATATCGTCCTTACCCGTCACAATCCCCACTGAGTTTATAGGCATTAATTCATTCAACAGAATACCCTTTTCATATTCCTCTTGGCCTTTCGTATCTTTTGCCACAAAATAAAACATTTTTTGATCAAGTTTTATCTTCTCAAAGGTAAGTTCCGTGCCTAATTGATCAAACTTGTCTTGGCGCAGACCAAATATGTCTTGATAGTAAACATCAGCAAACTCGGCTTGTTTGGCATTATTCTTAACAGCAATCATAATACTAACGCCCTGCATAATATCAAAAATATTTTCGTCCTTACCGCCGTCTGGGGCCGTCTCTCGTTTTTTAGCATTACCGTGGAGATTCACCACGAAAATTTTGTCAAAAGTTCTAGCCAAATGCCAGCGCATGCCGCGAAAAGTTGGATTGTCCAAAAACCCATTATTAGTAATCATTCCTACAATGCCAGAACCATTACGTTCAATCATATCTTCAGCAAAAGCAATGAATTTTACATAGTCATCATTAAGCCACTTAGGATTACGTTCTTTTAGTTTTTGTAATCCACCTGGCTCAAATTTGTATTTATCGACCAAGGAATTTGCATAATCAGTCTTGTTATTACTTTCGGCAGAATACGGTGGATTGCCCATCACTACCATCACCGGCTTCTCACTCTTCACTTCAGCAGCCAAACGCGACTCTTCAGTTACTGCCTCTGTCAGGCCAAGACTAAATAAGTCAGGCTGTATTGGAATCCCCTCCTCTAATGTATTGGTTAGAAAAACATTAAGACGAGTTTTCAGCTTATTGACGCCAGTTTCGCGCAACATCATAGCTAGTTTCAGGTGCGCTACTGTATATGGCGCCATCATCAGCTCGAAGCCAAACAAACGCGGTATTAAATTATCGTTAACGTAGCTTGGCCATAAGCCAGCTTGCCCACTCTGAAAGTTTTTCTCATAGATATATCTGATGGTTTCGTTCAAAAACGTCGCTGTACCGACTGCTGGATCAAGAATTTGCACTCGTGACTCTACAATGTCTCGCGTTAGACGATCCTTCCGCTCTCCCTTTTTACGCCATGGCTGCGTAGCAACCGTTCGCGTTATCGTATCGCTACTCGCAAGCCCCTTCATAACCCCAAATTCAGTTTTAAGCAACTGGTCAATCTGTCGAACGATAAACCGAACTACTGGGGTTGGTGTATAGTAAGCACCCATCTTTTTACGTTCTAGGCTGTCATAGCTCTGTAGAAAATCCTCATAAAAGTGAATAATTGGATCTTTGGCATCACGAACAGTATTGTCTGCAATTCGTAGATGACGATGGACAATATTCCGTACATCACTGACGCTAAAAATTTCGCATAACTCGTCAACAATTTTTGCAAGTCGCTTGTCAAAGCCCGCACCAGCGATATGATCGAAAAAATGACGCAGGAATGGATTGCTTGCTGGCACTAGATCACGCGCCTCACTACGAGTAAAGTTTTCTGGCGTGTCGTCACCATATCGCGCTACAAATAGTCCATATACCAATGTTTGAGCATACATATCGGCAAATTTCGTTTCATCGAGGTCATGCACAAGTAGCCGCTTCATCATTTCATAAATCTTTTCAAGCTCATGCGCTTCTACGTATTCGCTTTTGAGGTAGATCTCCACATTATCACGAATACGCCGAGCCTTACCTCCCATAATCTGCGCAAGACGACGGCCACTTTTGATACTCTCTGGTGGCAAATCCAGAAATGCTTGTAGTTCACGTAACAAGCGCTCGCCGTTTTCGGGCTGAAGATGCAGTTTGCCTTGTTTTACACAGCCAAGACTGACCGTCTCATATTTCTCACCATTCTTATAAAACCGAAACTCGAGATAATCTGTCAAAACAAGATTGGTATAGCCAGCATATCGCTCCATTTGGTTAGTTTTCTCAGTTTTATCAAGATTTACCGTGATATCTTTTGCTTCAGCATAGCCACGAATAATTGAATTATTTGATTGTTTCAAGAAAACAAAGTCTGGAGCACCGTGTTCTGAATGCTTTGGGTCGTTCACAGCGACCACGTCATCAAAAGTCTCCATAAGGCGCTGTAAAGCGGGTCGATAAGCATGTTCTATAGCATGGCCACTGTGGAATTGACGCCTTATTTCAGCAAGATAATCATGTATTTGCTGCATACTGTTACCCTAAAGTTTGTCCACGCTTACCCGCCGCTGCTCCGTCGTATCCCGCTCGCGCACGGTCACAGTGCCGTCCTCCAGCGTCTGGAAGTCGATGACCACGCAGTGCGGGGTGCCGATTTCGTCTTGGCGGCGGTAGCGTTTGCCGATGTTGCCGTTGTCGTCCCACATCACTCGGCCCGGGTTGGCTTTGGCGAGCTGGGCGTAGACTTCGCGGGCTTTTTCTACCAATTCTGGCTTGTTTTTGAGTAGCGGCGAAACGGCAAATTTGACCGGCGCCAAATACTCTGGCAGCGCCAAATATACCCGCTTTTCACCGTTTTGCTCGTCCTCACGGTACGCACTCGACAGTACCGCCATCAGCGCCCGCTCGACACCAAACGACGGCTCGATGACGTGCGGAATAAATTTTATGTTCGTCCCCTTGACGGTATATTCCATACTCTTATTACTGACGCGCTGGATATTCATTAAATCAAAATCAGTACGATAAGCAATGCCCATAAGTTCTTCACGGCCAATTGGATAATCATATTCAATATCGATAGTTTTTTTGCTGTAATGTGCCCGATCTTCTGGCGGCACATCCAGCTCATGAATGTGTTCTGGCTTCAAACCCAGTTCCGCCAAAAAAGTATGTGTTGCAGCTAATAGCTCATCAAAAGCTTCCTGCCATTTACTAGGATCGACGAAATATTCAATCTCCATCTGCTCAAACTCTCGGGAGCGGAAGACGAAGTCACGCGGCGCAATCTCATTACGAAACGCCTTGCCCTGCTGAGCGATACCAAACGGTAGATTAGGGTAAAAGCTATCGACGACGTTTTTGAAATTGGTGAAGATACCTTGGGCTGTTTCGGGGCGAAGATAGGAAATACTATCCTCACTCTCAGTAGCGCCGACGTGCGTTTTAAACATCATATTAAACGTGCGCGACTTACTCAATGGATTGCCATCAGGACTTTTAATTCCTTTTTCCGCAATCGCCGCATCCATCTGCTCCATCGTCATGCCGTCCACATCAATGCCATTGTCCTTGAGAATATGATCAGTACGATAGCGACGATGATTGACAGTATCTTCGCACAGCGGATCGACAAACGTATCCACATGCCCACTCGCCTGCCAGACTTTCTGATTCATCAAAATCGCCGCATCCACGCCGTATATATCATCACGCTCATCAACAAACCTGCGCCACCACAATTGCATAATATTGCGTTTCAACTGCACACCCAATGGACCGTAATCCCAAGTTCCAGAAAGACCGCCATACACATCTGAACCCTGATAAATAAAACCACGACGCTTACATAGGCTAATAATATCTTCCATTTTTACTTGATTCACAAGAAGTCTCCTTTCTCTTCCTTGTGTTTGAGGCACAATAGGCGCAATAAACTTTTACTCTCTGCATTTTAGTATAGCATGATTTTACTTGTTCAGTTCAGCATGGCTACGGGCAATTAGCCAGCAATCTGGCAATATACCTTCAATTCCACCAACCTGCATTACAACACGTAATGGGTAGCTAGACATTAATCTAAGCAATTTAATATGATCCGCCGTAATTTCGCCTCTCTCGCTATGGCGTAAACCATGCTCTATTTTATCGTAAATATAACGCCTATTTTGACTAAGCGCTTGTCCAGATACGTCACTTACTAAACTCAATTCATTGCCTAAAAGTTTAGCATAGTTTAAATAAAACCAGGTTTTTATTAGTGCAAAATTAACCATTTTATTATCAAGCGCTTCTAGGGTTTCCTTTAAAATACTAAACCATCCTGGTTCATCGATTATTTCACTAGAATATGCCACCATTTTCATCGCCTCGTAGGCAAATTGTAATTTATCATAGTTATCTAAAATATTCTTATAAAATTTAACCATTCTTGCCTGTACGAGCGTAGATATTTCACCTCTACCATGACGCAAGACTACTTGTGAAAGACTTAAAAGCTCAACCCCACCCGCCAGTTTAGATCTTGATTTACGCACACCACGCGCCATTGCACTGCGGCGGCCAAGCGGTGTTGAAAATTGAATAATCCTATCTGCTTCACCATAATTTGTACGTCTAAGTACAATTGCTTCAGTAGTTTCAGATTTCATAATATACGCCTCGTGGCTGCCAAAATATCTTGTGGCGTAATTTTAGATTTATCAAGTAGATCATTAATACCATAAGCTTTTAAATCTATTCCAGATAAACGGTCGGCTATATTAGTAATAATAACGACTGGTATTTTGCCAAGATACACATCGGATTGTAGCTCATTTAATAGAGTAAATATTGTTTCACCAGATAGTAAAACATCAGCAATTATTAGCTGAGGTGACCACGATTCAATTAGTTTTATTGCATTATTTAAGTTTTGTGTAGATTTAATTTCGTAATTATTTTTTAAAACATTAATGTAAATATCTCTCTGCCATATATCATCATCAATCAGTAGAATTTTTGGCTTATCTACAATAGACATAGTTGCTCCGATTTTATAACGTCCACATAATATGTCATCCCATTCCGATGGCGAATCGTGCCAATATTGCCATTTATGGCATCAGCGAACCGCTTAGCAATAACCAGCCCCAAACCACTGCTTTCTGGACGATAAATTCTTTGTTGTTTAATCTGATTATTTATATTAATACCAGAAAGAGAGGGACCAAAATCGCGCAATCCAACCCTAATTTTATTGGCGTTATGCGCTAGATTAAATACAGCTTCTTTATTTGAATAATGTAAAGCATTATCGCCAAAACCTAGTAAAATTCGCCGAAGAAGATCACGGTTTGCCACCACTAAAGGCGCAGAACGGCGGCCTTTGACCATAATTTTACGTCCATAAGCTTTATAAAGAGGCGTTAGTTCATGGGCTACGTCTTCACAAAGCTGCTTTATATTAATAGGCTCTGTATTAAATAATTCTTCATTTATTTTTTCTGACTGAGTTAAAATACTAGTCAAGCGTAACGAACGTTCGCTGGTCAATATAATTCTACTTATATAATCCTGACGAGTAGACTCGGTTAAATTATCTAAATCTTTCAGATTAAGCGCCAATTGACGAATTAAGGCGACTGGACTCTTCAATTCATGAGCAGCAGCAACTACGTCAAAATAATCACCTAGAAACGATCTATTACTATTACTACCCTGCAGCCGTTCATTCATATATTCATTTTAGCATGGCAACAAAATAATCATCCTAAAAATAACTGACAGATATTATTTACTTTATTCGAAATTAATAGTTTGGATAATTTTATTAAAATCAGCTTTAAACGTTTCATTCGCATCTGTACGTACAGTTGCGGTCTTATCCCTGACCTTATAGATAACAGCTGCACCGCGTATGTTTTTACTAAAATTACCATCTAAGCGAGTGCCTGTATTGCCCATAGAACTTGTACTAGAGCTACGCAAATCACCTTTTTTAACCAAAGCATCATATTGCTGTACTACTTTATCATATTCCTTGTTTTCAATAGTTACGCGCAAAGCAAATTGTTGATCAGCAACAACTGGAGGGACCTTTGAAGGATGTAGATACGCCCTATATTCACCACCACGAGATTCAACATCGGTTGCCTCATAAAGATTCCAAGTTTTAGGGTATTTAAAGGTTAGTCTACCATAATCAGCTGGTCCTGAAAATTCAAGATTTGGCTCTTTCTCGCGCTCAGCATATTTTGCTTCTTCCTTTTGAGACTGGCGACGTTCTGCATCTATAACCGCTACCTTTATTTGAGAATCTACATCTGTTTTAGCGGTGTTATACTGCATATAAGCCCAAATAGCTAGACCACCAAAAGCCAACGCTAAAATTGAAGTTACAGCTAGCAAAACACCCAAAATTACACTACCATGTTGTTTATTTACATTATCCATGATGTCATTATACTTATGTTTTTTGGCTATGTAAAGGCGCTATATTGTATAAAAAGTGGGCATTTTCTTTTTTAGAATAATTGAATCCTGGCACTTCAAACCCATAACTTATAAAATCAATTTCTCTCCCAGACTGATTGGACCATTTTTGTACTAAGTCATACATTTTTTTAATATCACGCGACTCACCAAAAGCATAAACGATACTAACATTAGAAGGCGCATTAATCCTCCAAAAGCTACGCCAAAAAATAGTAAATCGCCCTCTATTACTACGTAGCCGCAACCATGAAATTAATACTAGAATTGGATTTATTTCATAGCCAATCACCTTGCTAGCACCAGCTCTAATAGCTTCATATAAAACTACACCATCGCCGCTACCTAAGTCTACCAGAACATCATTTTTTTTAAATGGACGTAACTTACTAAAAGCAGATTCTATCTGTTTTCTCTGTGTAGGAACATAGGGCGCACCAAATAATGCCGTTAATAAAAAAATCAACACACAAATTACTACTATACCTATTACACTCTCTACCATAGAATCTTAATTATCCTCTAAGTCTATTATTGTGTTCTCTAATTCAGTTAGTTCCTTTTCTACTTCTGCAACTAAAGCAATAATTTCCTTATATTTTTCAATTGCCTTCTCTAGCACAAAATCATCACCCTCAAACCATGCAGTTTCTCGCTCAATTTTTGCTATCTTTTCTTCTAATGTTAAATTATTTTCTTTCATAGTCTATTACCTTTGCTTTTATAAAATAATCTTTAGTTTCAATATTTATCTGTGCGCCATTAGATAAAATATCATTCTCCATTCGCATAATTGCATAACCGCGTGCCAAAACATTACGTGGATCTAATGATTTTGCTATTTTGCCAAGTGCGGCAATTTTGGCTTTTTGAAGATCAATATAATTTAAAATATGATATCTCGCAGTTAGCTTTCTACTATGAAGATGCGCTTTATTATCTGATATAATTTGATGTAAAGTGGGTTTAACTCGTAAAATACTCTGCCTAATTTTCAACCGCACATCATCTAAACTAGGTAATAAAATTGTCGCAGCATGAGTGGGCGTCGCAGCTCTTATATCAGACACCAGATCAGCCAAAGTTGTATCTATCTCGTGCCCGATTCCAGTTATAACAGGAACTCGACTAGCGGCAATTGCACGAACTACCCTCTCGTCATTAAAAGTAGCTAGATCATCTGCACTACCGCCACCACGCACTATAGCTATAACATCTGGTAGATTAGACATTTTATTACACTTTTCAATTGCATTGACAATTGATTCAGGTGCATCATTACCCTGGACTTGAACATTACAGATTATGAAATCAACACCTTTTATACGCGAATCTGCTATCTTCATAAAATCTATATATCCAGCAGCTTGTTTACTACTAATAACCGCGATTTTACGGGGCAACCATGGCAATATTCGCTTACGCGATTCATCAAACAGACCTTCTGTGGCTAATTTAGCACGTAAAAGTTCAAAACTCTTTTTTACACTACCTTCACCAATTGGTCTTATACTATCAATTGTTAGACTAAACTTTCCTTTTTGCGTTATTTTTGGACGAGCTTTAACTCTAACATACATACCATCTTCAATTGAAATATGTAGAGCAAATTTCATCATAAAACAGTTCACACTTGATTCTTTATCTTTTAGATTGAAAAACACAAACTTAGACTGATTTATAGAAAAAGATTCAACCTCTCCTTCAATAAAAATACTTGGGTAGATAGTTTCAAAAGACTGGTTTGTTATCGCGATAAAATCACTAACTGTTAGCGTCGGTATCATCACTTTTATCCCGCTTAACTATCGCCTGTTGATAAAACGCATAGCCACCAATAATTGTTCCAGCCATTAAAAGAACTCTGGTCAATACAATTGCAGCTATACCAGCCTGATTATCGATACCTGCAGCTGCCAAGAACGCCACCATAATCAATTCATATGCACCAGCTCCGCCTGGTGTAACCATAAAAATACTTGAAGCGCCAGCCAGACCATAAGCAGCCACTAACGGCGCTGGATTTATAGGGTGACCAAGCGCCAAAAATACACAGTAGAACATCGCAATATCAGATAGATTAAGTACAAGACCCCAGAAGAATGGCTTTATTATCATCTTTTTCTTAGACTTTACCTGGCAATAATCTTTTTGAAGCTCATTTAGAAACCCAGCTAAGGACTTAGAAGATTTAACACCTTTCTTATGGCGCCCAAATGTAATTACTTGAATAGATTTATTTACAAAATTTATGATTTTCTTGGCAGTATTTTCGAAGTTGTTATTAGACTCCAGAATATATACAACTATTGCAACTACACCAAATATCAATATAGCTAGACCTATAGTTACAATCACCGTTAGCCTATTTAGAGAGCCATCAAATAGCATAGCGGTGACAGAAATTAGTAGTATCACTACATAAGCAATGAACGTAGCAACAATTCTAATCAATTGAGCAGCAGCCGACTTACTAGGCGAAATACCGTAAAACTTGAGTCCCCAGCCAATATAAGACACACCACTTACTCCAGCGCTAGGTAAAATATGGTTAACAAAATTCATTTCTAATGATAATCTAGCAAGATCTGGGGCAGAAATGTGACGCGCCCTACCCTGAGCACGCAAGTACGAAAACATTGATGCACCCATGGAATAAAAAGATAAAAACTGTAACGGAATCAACCACAGGATTATACTCATATCAACCTTGCCTAGTAAATGCCAAGATTGCATAATCTCGCGCCGTGAAAGATAAATTATCACCACTAAAATAACAGCCGTAGCTAAACTTAGCCATACACGCCCAGAAACTCTCTTAATCATAATGATTATTATACGACATTTTAAGAATCAGGTATACTAGTATTGTGATTTTATGCATTTTAGGACGTCAACCAGAGCTAGGATTAACTGAGTTGGAATCTCTTTATCCTGGTAAAGTTACTAGATTTGGAAGTGAAGCTGCTCTAGTAAATATAGACCGTTTAGATATTCAGAATTTGGGCGGCTCACAAAAGGCGGCTCGTGTTGTTTATAATTTGTATAATGCGAAAATATCAGAAATATCGCATAAAATTATAGATTCTTATTCAAAACGGGCAATCAGAAAAGATTTATCTAAACTAACAATCGGAATTAGCGCCTACAATGCTAATATAAAAACAACGCAGATTAAAAAAATAGGCGCCGCCATAAAGTTTAATGCCAAAAAATTAGGCGGAACCGTGCGTATAATACCAAATAACGACCCGATTCTAAATACTGCCACATCTCATCATAATAAGTTAGGTTTGAGAGAAAATAAAAAAGAAATTATCATAATTCAACATAATAGCAGAACAATAATTGCCGAAAGTATTGGAGCACAGAATATCACTGCCTTAGCAAAACGAGATCAAACAAGACCTAAGCGAGATGCTTTTGTGGGTATGCTACCGCCTAAATTAGCTTTAATGATGTATAACATGGCTATTGGCAAAAGCCAATCTATTTTAAATAAAAAGCTAAGCCAGCCAGCCATTCTGGATCCATTCTGCGGGACTGGTGTAATATTGCAAGAAGCTTATTTACGTGGTGCCAAAATATACGGTACAGATTTAAATCCAAAGATGGTAAATTATACACAACAAAATATAGCCTGGCTTACTAAAAGTCAAGCTTATAAACTACACATACAGCAAGGTGATGCTACTATTCATACATGGAACTATGCTAATGAATTAAATGCAGTGATATGCGAAACATATTTAGGGCAACCCTTTAATTCAACACCTAACCCAACAAAATTAGAGCAAGTCAAAGGTAATTGTAATAATATTATTAGTAACTTCCTAAAAAATATTCATTCACAAATAAATCAAAAAACGGCCTTATGTATAGCAATACCCGCATGGCGTGATACAGAAATCAACACCATTCTCAGATTACCGTTAATTAAACATATAGATAAACTAGGGTATAATTTGCACAACAAAAATCCCCTACTCTATTTCCGAGAAAACCAAATTGTAGCACGTGATATTCTAATTCTAACCAAAATTAAATCCCGATAAACATAAGTACTAAAAATGTATTCTTCTTAATAAGTTGCTACTGGGACTGCTCTAAATTTTGAACAATTTTTTTAGCATAGCTGGCAATATCCTTGGCTTTATCCTGTTCTTTTTTATATTCAGAGCCATCTGGTAAGCAAGATTTAAAATTACCATCCGTTACATATGTATCTGTCGCTAGATAGTAATAATCACCAATCTTTTTATATATAGAGCTATTAGGATTCGCTGCAGATCTATAAAATTCACGCAATTTAGCTTCGCTCACTTTCCCATCTACTTCTATGTCATTTGCTTTTACGCGATAAATAGTGGCAAAATAAGCATCTTTACCACAGCCATAAACCTCAGCCTTCATACTAGGTGAATTATTTATTAGTTTACGATTAGTAGCAGTGCGCGCCAATTCAGCTGAATAAAATCCTAGATACTCTACGCCACTTGTGGAATTAATCATAAACTTATATTTTATGTCCTTATCTGAACCCGCGGTATTTATATCTGATCTATATTTTACTTTCCATTCAGGTATTTCCACATAACCATTCGCACCCGCTAGTGCGTTTCTTCTCTCACCTGCAAGTCTAACCTCTGATAATCTATATTCTTGATTATTTAGTTGATCCTGGGTGGTTTCTAACTGATCCTTAAGCAATAACTGCTGATAGTACAACCATCCGCTTAGTCCAATTAGTGAAAAAAACAAAATAAAAGCTAAAAAAGTTCCGAGAGTGCGTGTTTTACTTCTTCTTTCTGGCTTTATCTTATTAGTACCTATCTCATGTCTAGGTCTTTCTAGTTTTCCTATGGTGATTGGTTTTCTAGCGGGAATTTGCTTTTGCTTAGGAGTAATGTTTTGTTTAGTCTCACTAATATTACTCTTAACCAGAGGTTTGTCCGACTCTGCTTTAACACTTATCTCTTCTGGAGACTCTTCAAGCTTATTTACTTTACCAGTATCCGAGATAGAAATACTTTCCTCATTAGTAGGCATTTTATTATAATAGGCTGCTTCTATACTTTCAACCCGTGCAAGTTCACGCTCTAACTCATCCCTGGAGCTATTCTTAGATCCACTCCCAGTACTGGTATCATTTAGTTTTTTGGTTTTATCCATACCTACCCTATTCCCTACATTATAGCTAAATATAATGCTAACCCTTATGATTAAAATTGTCAACTTCCGATATAGTCTGGTTAATATAATATTTGACTATTATCACGCTTTAGAGTAAAATATAAAGGATTGTATTATATATTGAACATCAAGGAGAGTTAAATGTCGAAAGTTAAGGCTGGCGGCTCGAGTAAAAATATTCACAATAATGCTGGGCAGCGCCTAGGTGTAAAAAGATTTGGCGGACAAAAAGTTAGTTCAGGCGAAGTTTTAGTGCGTCAAACTGGTGCAACCAAGATTGCTGGCGAAGGTACTTATATGAGTCGAAATTACACTATACACGCAGCTAAGGATGGCGTAGTAACATTTAAGAAGGTAAAAAAGACTTTATTTACAGGTCGCAATGTACCACGCACACAAGTTACAGTATTGTAATTAAGTATCATAAACGAATTATATTTTTAACCGCTCTTTAGTGAGCGGTTTTAAAAAACACAAAAATATAAAATAAATACCAGTATAAACCTGGTATTTATTCACAAGGTAGACTATAGCTTTTAGTTACTATATACCTCCTAGTCTTACTTCTGTAGATAATCTACCGCCGCATCTAATTGTGGATCACGGTTATTATTAATATCATCAGATGAAAGCTCAACCTTTTTATCAGGCTCTATCCCCTCTTTACTAATATTCTTACCCTTTGGCGTATACCAATTTGCTACCGTAACCTTAAGCATATCACCTTTTGGTAGATCTATCATTTCCTGAACACTACCCTTACCGAATGATTTTTCACCAATTAACGTAGCAGCTTGATGATCTTTTAACGCCCCCGCAACAATCTCACTAGCGCTAGCAGAGCCAGAATCAATCAATACAACCGTTGGCATACCATTTAAAATAGCCTGTTTTCCCGATTTTAATGTTTTTGGATTATTAGATTTTCCTTTTTCGCTAACCACATCTTTATCATTTAACCACACTCCGGCAACATCTATACCAGTCTGTAAATAGCCACCGCCATTACCACGTAAATCTAAGATCACACCCTTTACATTTTGATGTTTCATATCTTCAGCTGCAGCTCTGACTTTCGCCGCACTATCCGTACCGAATCGACTTAACTTTATAATACCAATTTCATTTTTTATCTGCGTTTCAATATCTGGAGAGGTAATTTCTTCACGTTTAACAGAAATATCCATACGCTCACTACCACGCCTAATAGTGATTTTAGCAGTAGTACCTACCTCACCACGAACCATCCGCACTATATCTTCAATCGACATATTAGCAGTAGCCTTGTTATTAACTGCTAAAATAATATCTCCAGCTTTTAAGCCAGCTTTTTCGGCGGGAGAATCCTTCAACGGACGCACTACAGTAGGTTTATTATTGCGCATTCCTAGTTCTGCACCAATACCGCCACCTATAGTACCATCTAAGTCTTTTTCTAACTCGCGCGCTTCTTGCTCAGTATAATATTCCGTATAAGGATCTTCGGCTGCTGCGGTTACACCTTTATTCAAGTAGGCTTTTAATTTTTCATTAGAAATATCACCATTATATTTAGATTTAAGCATGTAATAAATACTTCTAGCATCACTAAAATCTGGCGAATCTGACCCTATGACTGGAATTTTCAAGCCAACACGGTAAGCTGCTTCTACTATCAAATTAGAACCGCTAGTACCAGCTAGTAGCCCAGCCGCAAGAGCAAAAACAACCGCAAGAATTAAAAATTTAGTGCTAAAATTCCGTTTTGATTTAGTATCTTTCTCACTCATCTATATAATTATAGCGCACAAACATAATGTACGCTATAACAAAGCTTTAACGTTTTATATATTAGAAGTAAACGTAAGTAAGACCTGCAGCAGAACGAGTGTATTTGCGATATAAACCATCCCAAGCAAAATTATAATCGCTTACAGTAATAGTACCGTCTCCATTTACAGACTCTACATACATAACATGTCCATAATAACCAATATTCATAACCGCTGCTGCTCCAGCTTTTGGTGTAAAGCCACTGGAAATACCATGACGGGCAGCCGTTGATGGCCATTCATTAGCGTTTCCTGCGCCATTAAAATGTGGCACATAACGCCCAGTACTATGAATTTTCCATGCCACATAGCTCACGCATTCACGAGTATACAAACCCCAAGGATCGATATAAGCATCTAGTGGGGCACTAGCCCATGCGCCTGGATAGCCTCCGCCGCCTGGCTCACCAGCTGGAATTGACACCTGACTACTACCACCATTGCTGCGCATGGCAGCCTGGGCTGCACGAGCGTTAGCCTCAGCCTGAGCTGCACGAAGCTGCTCTACGCGCAGATTATTAGCATTTGCCCTTTCGCGGTAGGCATTCTCTTCGCCCTTAGTATCTTCTATAAGTTTTTGCTTCTCAGATTCTTTTGCAGCTAATTGAGCGCGCTGAGCTTTTTGCGTCTCAAGTTCGCGCTGAACAGCCTTCTGCTGACCCTCAAGTTTCTTCTTTAAACGGTTTATTTCATCTACAGTTTCAGTAAGCTTCTTTTGCATAGCAGATTGCTGGCTAATACTATCAACAACATCCGCAATATTACCCTTACTTGCCACCATTTCAAGAGGTGTTATACTCTGTGTAATAGAATATTCAACAATCACATCACCTAATGCATCTTTACTTTCGTCTATTTTGTTCTGACTAGTTTTAATGTCTTTAGATAGTTGATTATATCTAGATTGGCTTTTGGTAATCTGTTCTTGAATTAAACGCGATTGCGATTCTAGCTGCCTAAGTTCTTCCTGGTAAGTGGATGCCATCATGGCTAACTCGTTAGCTTGAGAATTATTCTCATTCGCTTCGTTTTGAGCGGATTTGATCTGATCATCGTATTGATCAGCAAAAACAGTTTTACTTAACTGAATTGGCATCGAAACAGTAACTAAAACAGCACAAGCAATATAAGCCGCACGAGCTGCAAGAGACTGTTTCGAAACTGACATTGTGGTGGACTGTAGTTTCATATAATACTATATTACTATAAGCACTTACATATTGTCAACAAAATGATTATGTTTATAAAAGCAAACTAAATCTTTAAATAACGCCTGGTTGCTAATAGAGAAGAAATGATACCAATAATCGCGCCGATTACAATCAATCCAAGTAAAACAAAAGGTGCGTATGCAATTATGATATGCATCGTAGATTCAATCTGAATTCCGTAAGTCTCTAGTTTTACTCGAGACAGCATAAGACCAGAAACTCCTAGCCCCATAGCTATTACAGCTGCTATGAATCCATACACAATAGCCTCCACTATGAACGGACCACGAATAAAGCCCTTATCAGCACCGATAAGTTTCATCATTTGAATTTCCTCTTTACGATTAAATATAGCCATCCTTATAGTATTAAAGACAACCAACGAAGATATAGTTATAAGGACGATACTAATAACCAATCCCATCTTTTCTGCGAAGTTAACCCAGCGTCCAATACTATCTACAGCAACCCGACGATCACCAGCAAAAGAAGCATCTCTTTTTGGATCTTTATATTTTAAATAAGTTTTATTTTCAGCAGCATATTTTTCAAGAGATACAGTATTATTAACATCTGTTAAATTAACTCTTATTACGCTAGAAAATTTTGTATTCGCTATATTTAAAGCGTTAATAAGCTCAGGGCGATCTTTGTTTGTTTCAATATAATCTTGCCTAGCCTGCTGAGGCGTAATAAATGTAACCGTCTTTACACCATTAAGTTTACTAATGTCATTTTGCATTTTATTTAATTCTTTCTGCGGTGCATCATGTTTGATATATAGAGAAATATCAACCTTATCACGGATTACAGTAGTCGTGTCAATTAAAACATTTCGGGCAATTAATGATACCATTATTACAAAAAGAGTTAGTGTCATCATAGCCGTAGCGGCCGCAGTCAACCAGGCATTACGGCTGAAGTTATGGACACCATATCTACACATACGCACAAAGGTAATCCACTGGCGGCGCTTACGCTTTTGTAAGGCAAATTCCTTAGCGGGTATTTTCTTTTTTCGACTCATTGTTTATAACTCCCCTGTACTTGATCACTAGTAATTTTACCATGTTCAAGCACAACCACTCGACGTTTTAATTTATTAACTATCTCGGCATTATGGGTAGTTAGCAGTACTGTAGTACCATATTTATTAATCTTTTCAAGTAATTTTACTATGTCCCAACTATGTTTTGGGTCAAGGTTACCAGTAGGTTCATCTGCAACTAAAATTTTTGGCTGACGAACAATAGCACGAGCAATAGCCACACGTTGACGCTCCCCACCACTTAGCTGATGAGGAAAACTTTTCTCTTTACCCTTAAGACC
>ERZ773090.556-NODE-556-length-18179-cov-4.16663_pt1 | contig 18179 bp, 18 predicted proteins | sample MGYA00580579_ERZ773090 | MGnify/ENA primary metagenome ERZ773090 (study PRJEB29015, sample SAMEA2738014) | human oral metagenome | biome: human oral; feature: human-associated habitat; material: dental | place: China | collected 2132 ... | reverse complement strand
CGAAGCGCTTCAAGCTCCGAAGGAGCACAGAAGCGCAGCGAGCCACGCAGTGGCACAGCAACCGGCTTCCTTTATTTCTATTTCTCTAGTCCGAAGCGCTTCGCTGGGAATAATCTTCTCGGAGCGAAGCGCTTCCTTTTCTCCAGCCTTCTGCAAACGAAGCGCTTCGGTTGGAGAAGTTTCCCAAGGGCGAAGCGCTCCCCTTATTTCTATTTCTCTAGTCCGAAGCGCTTCGCTGGGAATAACCTTCTCGGAGCGAAGCGCTTCCTTTTCTCTAGCCTTCCACAACCGAAGCGCTTCGGTTGGAGAAGTTTCCCAAGGGCGAAGCGCTCCCCCTTTTTCGTCTACCGGAAAATCTATTCCTTCAGGCCGAAGCGCTTCCCCTAAACAAAGACTTCCAAGCCGAAGCGCTCCCTTTTTCGTCTGCCGGAAAATCTAATGGCCGATAACGAAGCGCTTCGGTTGGAGAAGTTTCCCGAGGGCGAAGCGCTTCCCTTTTTTTACAGCTGGAAAATCTATTCCTTCAGGCCGAAGCGCTTCCCCCCGGCCGCTACTAAATCTCCGCTAACATTAAAAGCCTATGTTTGAGCTTTTTTATGGAGGTGTTCTATGCGAATTCTGCTGGTGGAAGACGACCCGATGATTGGCGAAGCGCTGCGGGCCAGCCTCAAGGAGGCGCTCTATACGGTGGACTGGGTGCACGATGGCCGGCTGGCCGAGGAGGCCCTGTTCACCCAGAACTATGATTTGGTGCTGCTGGATTTGGGCCTGCCGCGCCAGGACGGCCTCAGCGTGCTGCGCCAGGCGCGCAGTGAGAAGAACATGACCCCCGTCCTGATTATCACCGCCCGCGACGACATCGAAAGCCGGCTGGCCGGCCTCGACGGCGGCGCCGATGACTATCTGGTCAAACCCTTCGATTTCGCCGAACTCCACGCCCGCATGCGCGCCATTATCCGCCGCCATCTCGGCCAGGAGTCGCTGAAGCCGTCCAACGGCGTGATTACCCTCGACCCCCAGACCTTTCAGGCCGAGGTGGCCGGCGAGCAAATCCCCCTGACCAACAAGGAATTTCTGCTGCTGCAGGCGCTGGTTAATCATGCCGGCGTGATTCTGTCCCGGGCCGACCTGGAGGACAAAATCTATGGCTGGGGTAAGGAAATCGAAAGCAACGCCATCGACTTCCTGATTCACAGCCTGCGCAAGAAAATCGGCCGGGAACACATTAAAAACGTGCGGGGTGTGGGTTGGCTCGTCGCAAAATCCTGAACTCGCTACAGGCGCGGCTCTCGCTGCTGGCCCTGGCCCTGACGCTGCTCTTCGCCCTGCTCGCCGGCGGCTATGCCTACTGGGACAGCTACCACGAAAGCCACGAGTTCCAGGACGATTTGCTGCGCCAGATTTCCCATTTCAGCGAAAACAGCCCCAATCCGGTGGTTCTGGACGACAACAGCGACGCCAAAATCTTTATCCAGTGGGCCGACAGCCCGCAGAGCCAGCGTCGCCTTGACCTGAAGGCGCCGCTGAGCGAGGGCTTTCATCTGGTGCGCGAGGACGACGACAACTATCGGGTTTTCGTGCGCAACACCAACCACGGCCAGATGATGGTGATGCAGGAAAACGAGTACCGCGAGGAGCTGGCCGAACAGTCGGCCCGGTCCAGCGCCTGGCCGCTGGTGATACTGTCGCCGCTGCTGGCCCTGCTCAGCATCTGGGTGGTGCGCCGAACCATGCGGCCGCTGCAGAGCCTGTCGCGCCAGGTGCGGGCGCGCTCGGATTTGGATTTGACGCCGCTGCCGGTGGAGGCCCTGCCGGTGGAGGTACTCACCCTGGTGGAGGCCATCAATCAGCTGCTGCGCCGGGTGGACAGTTCCATCAAACAGCAGAAGCGCTTCATCGGCGACGCCTCCCACGAGCTGCGCAGTCCGCTGACGGCCCTGTCCCTGCAGCTGGAACGGCTGGAGGCGCTGCCTTTAGGGCTCGAGGCCACCGCCCTGGTGCAGAGCATCCGCGCCAACGTCCAGCGCAATCGCGCCCTGCTGGAACAGCTGCTGTCCCTGGCCCGGGCCCAGAACGACGAGGCCAAGGAGCTGAAAACAGTGGTGGTGCCGCGCATTTTCCGCCAGGTCATCGCCGACCTCTGGCCGCTGGCGGAACGGAAAAATCTCGACATCGGCATGCTGGAGGACAGCCGGGGCGCGCTGCTGGCCAATGAGACGGAAATCTATCTGCTCGTCAAAACCCTGGTGGACAACGCCATCAAATATGCCCCCGAGGGTGCCCAGATTGATTTGGCCGTACGGGAGACGCCGGGCCGGGTGGTGCTCAGCGTCGAGGACAGCGGCCCGGGCATTCCGGCCGAGGAGCGGGCCCGGGTGCTGGAGCCCTTCTATCGCATTCTCGGCAGCGGCCAGCCGGGTTCCGGCCTCGGCCTGGCCATCGCCCAGACGGTGGCCGGCCACTACCGGGGGGAAATCCGCCTGCTCGATGCCGAGAATTTCCCCAGCGGCCTGCGGGTGGAAGTGATTTTTCGCCGCTGATTCCCCGATATAATCGGCGCGATTTCTCCCCGCATTTGAGGTAACCATGACCCCCATTCACTGCCCCGAGCTCTCGCCCCACATCAGCATTCGCGCCATTCTCGGCGAAACCAGCCTGAAGCGGCTCGGGCGGGTCATCGTCTATCTGCTGCTGGCCCTGGCCGCCATCGTGCTGGCCCGGCGCACGGGCAATCTGGAGGTGATGCGCTGGTCGGCCCTGGCTTTCCTCATTTTTCTGCTGCTCTTCGTCCAGGAGGCCGACCGCTTCGGCGACTTGATTAACCGCATCCAGCGCTTCCACCAGAACCCGCACTGGGAGTTCGTCGCCATCGAGGTGGGCCCGGGCAAATATTTTCAGTATCCCCGGCCCTATGGCCGCCTCTTCAGCCTGAAGCGGGCCTGGACGTTTCAGGGCTTTTCCCAGCGCCGCTATCTGCTCGCCCTCAGCCACGACGATTCCGACGTGGATTTTCTGCCCCTGGACCCGGAGCTGGACCTCTTCCAGGGCATCGACAGCGCCGAAAAACGGATGCTGCGCGAGGTGCTGGACGATGCCCTCTATGATGCGGTACCGAAACTCTAGGCCGAAGCGCTTCGCCCTGCTGAAAACCCGCCCCTTTGACCCCTGCAATTATCTGCACGACCCTGCCGATGTCAGCGCCTATCTGAAGGTTGCCGCCGAGGAGGCCGCCGCTCGCCATGACCTGAATTCCCTGTTGGAGGCCGTCGCCACCGCCCGCCGGGCCCTGGCCCAGCTCGGCCCGTCGGCCGAATCCGGAAGCTAGCGCTTCGCCCTGCGGAAAACCTGCCCCTCATTGAGGGGCTTTTCTATTTTCGGCGGCCACAAAAAAACCCCGCCGAAGCGGGGCCTCATCTCATCTCGCGGGATTGGCAACTATTTCTGCAGGGGCAGGGTCAGCGTGGCCTTCCAGGAATGTTCATTGCACTGGGCCTTGTCGCCCTCGAAATCTTTCTTGGTCTTGGCAAAAATCTTATAGGTGCCACTGGCCAGCGGAATCAGGTTCACCACGCCCTCCTTGTCGGTGCGGCCGGCGAAGATTTGCGGTTCGCGCTCGTCCTTCAGGGCGGCCTCGTCCAGCTTCAGAATTTCATCGGTGGTGGCCGTAACCTTGGCCCCGGCCAGCGGTTCACCCTTGAGCAGCACCTTGACCGGGAAGAGCTGGCCCTGTTTGAACTCGCTCAGCGGTTTCAGCGGCACAATTTCCAGCGGCTGGCCGATGGGCTTGCTGAAGAAATCGCCGTCGAAGCCGCCGTCCACAACCGCCGGCGCCTTGCCCAGCATCTCATACTGGCCGCAGAACTCGGCGTTGGCCACGGTTTTCAAATCGCCCTGGGACCATTTGCCGTCCTTATCCTTGGACCAGAAGGAGGGCTGGTAGACGGCGCTCACCCAGTAGGTGCCCTTTTCCAGCTCGGCTTCGCTGGCATAGTGGTAGTTTTCGCCGCTCTGCTTCAGGTCGCTGCTGCCCTTGCTGGAAACCAGCGCCAGGGGTTTGAAAATTTGCAGCCGGTCTTCGGCGATTTTTTCCGGGGCCGGGAACTCGTGGCCATAGCCCAAATCCGCTTCCAGCTTCTGGCCGGCGCCCAGGCTGCTGGGGACATTAACCCAGAGCTCGTGGGCCGAAACCAGGCCGCTGCCCAGCAGCAACAGGGAGGCAAGTGTTTTCCGCATTTTCAGTACTCCATTGCTAAGAAATGAAGCGGCCATGTTAGGCCAAATAAAAATGCTTCGCAACAAATCAGTTGCCGGCGATGGGATAGCTGCCCAATATGCGCAGCAGCCGGGCACTGCCGTTCATGGCGGCGAAGAGCTCCTGCATGCGCGGTTCGGCCTGGTGGCCCTCGATGTCGATGAAGAAGAAATACTCCCAGACCGTCCGTTTGCTCGGCCGCGATTCGATTTTGGTCATGTTGAAACCGAAGCGCTGAATCGGTTCCAGCAGCTGGTAGAGGGCGCCGGCCTGGTTGGCGGTGGCCACCAGCAGCGAGGTTTTGTCATGGCCGCTGGGGCCGGTCTGCTGGCGGCCGATGATGAGAAAGCGGGTGGTGTTGTGGCTCTCGTCCTCGATGTTGGCGAAGCGCACCGGCACGCCGTAGAGCTCCGCCGCCATTTTGCCGCCGATGGCCGCCCAGTGCGGGTGGCCGGCGACGATTTTCACCGCCTCGGCATTGCTGGCCGTGCTGATGAGTTCGGCACCGGGCAGGTTTTCCGCCAGCCAGCCGCGACACTGGGCCAGGGACTGGCTGTGGGAATAGACGGTGGTGATGGTGGCCAAATCGCTGCCGGTGCTGATGAGGTTCTGTTCGACGCGCACCTTCACTTCGCCGCAGATGGACAGCGGGCTTTGCACGAAGCTATCCAGGGTGTGGGCAATGACGCCCTCGGTGGAATTTTCCACCGGCACCACGCCGTAGTGGCAAACGCCGGTTTCCACGGCGCGGAAGACGTCGGCGATGGAGCGCTTCGGCTGGGTGCGCACCGAGTGGCCGAACTGTTTAAATACCGCCGACTGGGTGAAGGTGCCCTCGGGGCCGAGGTAGGCGATTTCCAGCGGCAATTCCAGCGCCAGACAGGCGGACATCAGCTCGCGGAACAGCCGTTTTACCTCGTCGTTGGCCAGCGGGCCGGGGTTGAGGGCGGCGACACGTTCCAGCACCTGCCGTTCCCGCTCCGGCCGGTAGTAGATGATTTCCCCGCCGGCATCGGCTTTTTTGACGTGGCCCACCTGCTGGGCGAGGCGGGCGCGCTGGGCAAACAGGGCGACCAGCTGGGCATCGACGGCGTCAATCTGGGCCCGCAGTTCGGCGAGGCTGGGCAGGGCTTCCTGGGTCATAAAATCCTCCGAAAAGGGAAATTATACGAAGACGCCGGCCGGGGTTTGGGGAAGCGCTTCGGCCTGGACCTCCCCGGCCGGCCCTAAACCGAAGCGCTTCGGGGGAAATGCCGTGGCTGGAAATAATCCCGGCAGAGGCCAGGAGGGGGAGCACTTCGACTTGGGAAGACTTTATTCAGAACGAAGCGCTTCGGTTTGACCCCGGCCCGGAGAGGGAAGCGCTTCGGTAGCCGCTGGGCGTTTTCGATTCTGCCGGCCTGATTGCTTGGCGGTGGGGAACGAAGCGCTTCGGCCGGAGGCAGCGACTGGGAATAATCCCGCGCCGGCGTAAATTAAGGGGGAGCGCTTCGGGCTGCGGAATTTTAGTTAAAGCGCTTTGTTCGTAACGAAGCGCTTCGTTTCCGGAAATGGCAGAACAGCGAAGCGCTTCAGGCTTACCCGGCCCGGAGGAAGCGCTTCGGCCTCAGCAACTAGATTTTTCAGCCAGTCCGTTTGGTCGTTATCAGAAGGGAGCGCTTCGGTTGGATAGGCCGGCTGGTTGGCAACGGCAGCTTTGTTCCAGAGAGAAGCGCTTCGGTCTTAGCCCAACCCGGAGGGGGAGGCGCTTCGGCTGGGAATAATCCCGATGACAGATGAAAGAGGGAGCGCTTCGTTCTTACCCTGGCCCACTCCGAACCGAAGCGCTTCCGGCCGGGAAGTCTTAGTTCAGAACGAAGCGCTTCGGTTATCCCAACGAGAGGAGCGCTTCTCGCTGGGCCGTCAGTCCGGAGCGCTTCGGTTTTGGATTTTTTGGCCGCCGGGTGGCGTAAAAAAAGCGCTTCCCGGGGGAAGCGCTGGGTGAGGGCGGGGCTTGGCGGCCATCAGTCAATTAAAAACGACTTCAGCAGCTCGGAGCGGTTCGGGTGGCGCAGCTTACGCAGGGCCTTGGCCTCAATCTGGCGAATGCGTTCCCGGGTTACGTCGAACTGGCGGCCCACCTCCTCTAGCGTGTGGTCGGTGTTCATATCGATGCCAAAGCGCATGCGCAGCACGCGCTCCTCCCGGGGCGTCAGCGTCGCCAGCACCTCATTGGTGGCCTCGGACAGGCCCTGGATGGTGGCCGCGTCCACCGGCGAAATGATGTTCTCGTCCTGAATGAAATCGCCCAGATGCGAATCCTCGTCGTCGCCGATGGGGCTTTCCATGGACACCGGCTCCTTGGCTATCTTCAGCACCTTGCGAATGCGGTCCTCGGGCATGTCCATTTCCCGGGCCAGCTCCTCCGGCGTCGGCTCGCGGCCGTTGCGCTGGACGAGAATGCGCGAAATGCGGTTCAGCTTGTTGATGGTCTCAATCATGTGCACCGGAATGCGAATGGTGCGGGCCTGGTCGGCGATGGAGCGGGTGATGGCCTGGCGAATCCACCAGGTGGCGTAGGTGGAAAACTTGAAGCCGCGCCGGTACTCGAATTTGTCCACGGCCTTCATCAGGCCAATGTTGCCCTCCTGAATCAAATCCAGGAACTGGAGGCCCCGGTTGGTGTACTTCTTGGCGATGGAAATCACCAGGCGCAAATTGGCCTCCACCATCTCCTCCTTGGCGCGCTTGGTCTGGGCCTTGCCGCTGTCGATGCGCTTGTGAATGTCCTTCAGCGTGCCGATGGACAGGCTCTGGGCCGCCTCCACGGCGCCGAATTTCTCCTGCTCGGCCTGCACCTCCAGCACCAGCCCCTTCAGCTTCTCGGCATATTTGCGCCGGCCCTTGCTCTGGGCCAGCACCCAGCTGGAGTCGGTCTCGTGGCCGGGGAAATGGCTAATAAAATCCTTGCGCGGCATGCCGGCCTTGTCCACCACCAGCCCGGCAATTTTCTTCTCGATGGCGCGAATTTCCGCAATCGGCGCCTCCAGCTGGGCTTCCATCAGGTCGATGGTCTTCTGCGGGAAATTGAACTGCACAAACAGGGCGCGAATGTCCTCGTAGAGGGCGGCGGTGCGCTTGTGCTGCAGCGACTTGGATTTTTTGAAGGCGGTCTCGAATTTCTTGAACAGGGCGGCCAGCTCCTCCAGCTTGGCCTGGGCCTCCTTCAGGGAATCGGCATTGACCGTATTGTCGGAGGCACTGCCGGCGCTGGCGCTGTCCTCGTCGGCGTCCTCGTCGATGTCGTTGAGGTTTTCCACCAGGCTATCCTCGTCGGCGTCGATGATTTCCTCGTCGCCGTCCTCGCTGCCGGGGACTTCGACCTCATCGGGGTAGGGATTGCCGTAGCCACTGACCAGCTCGGCAATTTTCAGCTCGCCCTTCTCGACGCGCTGGAATTCGGCCAGCAGGGCCCGAATGGCCGGCGGATACTCGGCCAGGGTCTGTTGCACCTGCACCTGACCGGCCTCGATGCGCTTGGCAATGGCGATTTCGCCGTCGCGGGTGAGCAAATCCACCGCGCCCATTTCCCGCATGTACATGCGCACCGGGTCGGTGGTGCGGCCCACTTCGCCATCGTCGCTGATGGCGGTGGTGATGTCCTCGCTGTCGTCGCTGGAAACCACGTCGTCGCGGGCATCGGGCCGGCTTTCCAGCACCTTAATGTCCATCTCGGCAAAGTAGCTGATGATTTCCTCCATGCGGTCGCCGTCGGTGCTGCCCTCGGGCAGGTGTTCGCTGATTTCGGCAAAGGTCAGGAAGCCCTGCTCGCGGCCGCGTTCGCTGAGTTCTTTGAGTTCTTCGAGAAAATCGTCTTCTTGTTCGCGTGAAAATTGAGCCATGAATGAGTCCTACTGAATAATTTGAGGGTTAAATGCGGGGTAAAGCCGCTTTTTCAAGCGTTTTACGCCCCAATCAAGCCGAAGCAAAGGGCCGGCCGGACGCGCGCAAGCTGCTTTCCAGCTCCGCCCGGGAGAGGTGGCGGTACAACTCGGCGGCGGCGCCCTGGAGGTCGAGCCGGTGCTGCTGCCGGTAGCGGAAAATCGTCTGGCTTTCGTCCTCGCTGTTTTGCAGGGCACTGACCATTTGCCAGAAATGGGCGAAGCGCTGCCGCAGCGGCGCCGGATAGTCATAGGCATGCAGGTCGGCGGCGAGGGCCGGGTTGAGGGCCAGGGCCAGCAGCAGTTTGCGTTCCTTCTCCTCGGGCAGGGGCTGATTGCGGGCCTGGGGTTCCGGCGGCCGGGCCGGGCGACTGCGCGCCGGGGCCATCTCGGCCGGGGGCAGCGCTTCGGTCGGGGCCGGGTCGGGGCTGGGCAGGGTCAATTCGGCCGGCAGGCCAAAATGGCGAAGCGCTTCGCCCTGGAGCAGGGCGCGGTAGTGCTGGGCCGGGGCCGGCAGTTTGGCCAGCCACTCGCCGAGCTGCTGCAAGAGCCGGTTCTGCGCCTCCACGTGGCGCCGGTCGCCGAGGCCGTCATCGAGCAGCTGCAGCAGAAATTGGGACGGCGTCAAAGCGCCCCGGAAGGCGGCGCGCAGGCCGTCCAGCCCCTGTTTTTCCAGCAGGCTGTCCGGGTCTTCGCCGGCGGGCAGGAAGACAAAGCGGGCGCTGGGCTCGTCCTTCCAGTGGCGGAAGAGGGCGTCCAGGGCCCGGGTGGCGGCCTTCCGGCCGGCGCCGTCGCCGTCGAAACAGAAATGGAGGCGGCCGCGCTGGCGCTGCAGCTGGGCCAGATGGCCATCGCCAAAGGCCGTGCCCAGGGCCGCCACCGCGCCGCTGATGCCGTGCTGCCACATTTTGACCACGTCCATATAGCCCTCCACCACAATCAGGCCGGCCGCCCGGCTGGCCCGGGCCGAATGCAGGCCGTAGAGCTCGAAGCGCTTGCTGAACCAGTCCGTTTCCGGCGAATTCAGATATTTGGCCTTGGCCTGGTCGTCCAGGGCGCGGCCGCCGAAGCCGACGATTTGGCCCCGGCGGTTGTGAATGGGAAAGATGAGCCGGTGGCGGAACCAGTCATAGACCTGGCCGTCGTCGTTGCGACCGAGCAGGCCGGTTTGCAGCAGCACCTCGGGGCTAAATTGGCCCTGCAGGGCCTGTAACAGCTGGTTGCCGCGCGGGGCATAGCCCAGCTGCCAGTGGTTCAGGGTTTTCATCTTCAGGCCGCGCCGGCGCAGATAGTCGCGGGCGCCCCGGCCGATTTCCGGGTGGAGCAGCTGTTCCCGGAACCAGTCGGCGGCCCGGGCCAGGGCCTGGAAGCCCTGTTCCAGCAGCGGCGTGCGCTGGGGGGTGGCGCCGCCGTCGTCCTCATAGACCACGGCCACGCCGTTGTAATCGGCCAGCGCCTCCACCGCCTCGGGGAAGGCGAGATGGTCAAATTCCATGAGAAAGCCGAGGGCGTCGCCGTGCTTGTCGCAGCCGAAGCAGTGATAGTGGCTGTCCTTGACCATGAAGGAGGGACTGTTCTCGGCATGGAACGGACAGCAGGCCCAGTGGGCGGAGCCCTTCGCTTTCAGCGGCAGGCGAGAATGAATTAGCCCGACCAAATCGGTACGGGCTAAGAGTTCATCGATAAAGGGACGGGAGATGGTTTTCACGTCAGGAGACTGCGGAGGTACTGGCCCACCTGACCCAGGTCGGCCCGGCCTTCCAGCTGGGGCCTGACCAAATCCATCAGCGCCCGCATCGAGGCCATGGTGCGGGGCAAACCGCTGTCGGCCACCAGCCTGTCCACCAGCGCCTTCATCTCCGTCTCGGAGAGGGCCGCCGGTAGGAAGCGCTGAATCACGGTGATTTCCGCCTCCTCCTGCTCGGCCAGGTCCAGTCGGTTCGCCTCGCGGAACTGCCGGGCCGATTCCTGGCGCTGTTTCAGCAGCCGCACCAGCTCACGCCGGGCGATTTCGTCGCTGATTTCAACGCGTTTGTCCACCTCAATTTGCTTGAAGGCGGCGCTGACCATGCGCAGGGTCTGCAACGTCAATTTGTCCTTGGCAATCATGGCCGCCTTGATGGCCTGATTGACCTCGTCCCGAACGCCCATGGCCTTAGTAAGTACGCGAGAAGCGGCTGCGGTCTTTGCTGATGCGGCGGGCGGTGCGCTTAACGGCGGCGGCGGCTTTGCGTTTGCGTTCCTGGGTTGGTTTTTCGTAGAACTCACGGCTACGAACTTCGGCCAGGATACCGGCCTTTTCACAGGCCCGTTTGAAACGGCGCAGGGCTACATCAAAAGGTTCGTTGTCGCGTACTTTTACATTTGGCATAAGAATAAAAATCCTCGTAAATTTTAGAAAATAAAGGGCGCTATTTTAGGTTAAAAAAATGATTTCGCATAGAAAAATCACGTTTTGTAGCCCCGGCCCAGCCGCACATAATTTTCCGCCGAATAGTTGAAGAAGGCGATTTCCTCGGCGGTCAGCGGCCGCACCTTTTGCACCGGCCGGCCCAGATAGAGGAAGCCGCTTTCCAGCCGTTTGCCCGGCGGCACCAGCGAACCGGCGCCAATCAGAACCCGGTCTTCCACCACCGCCCCGTCCAGCACCGTGCTGCCCATGCCCACCAGCACCTCATTGCCGACGGTGCAGCCGTGCAGAATGGCGCCGTGGCCGATGGTAACCCGGGCGCCGATGGTCAGCGGCTGCTGGGCAAAGAAACGGCTGCCGTGGGTGGTGTGGAGCAGGGCGCCGTCCTGGACGTTCGTATCGTCGCCGATGACCACCGGGGCGCAGTCGCCACGAATGACCGCCGTCGGGAAGACGCCCACCCGTTTGCCGAGCCGGACTTCCCCATTCACAAAGGCCAGGGCATGCACCCAGGCGCCGGCGCCGAGCACCGGCTCGATGCCGTTGAAGGACTCAATCACGGCGGCCGTTCCGCTTCGGCAGAATCTCCACGTCGGCGCTGGAACCGTCCGGCCGGCGCACATCGACCATCACCCCATCAATGGTGTTCTTATAGCGACCGTAGATGTCGGCCGGATGCAGCCAGTGCCAGAGCTTGCGACCGAAGGCCTCGCGCAGGGCTTTGAAAATAAAGCAGGCGCCGAGCAGGCTGGCGAAGAGGCCGGGCACAAAGAAGAGCACGGCGCCGACCAGCATATAGTTGTCCTCGCTGGGCTGGCTGATGTCCAGAACCTGGCGCTGTTCGGCTAGCCGTTGCATCTGGCGCACCAGCAGATAACGGCCGTAGAAACTGGCGCCGATTAGCAGCATTAGGGTGAGGAAAATTCCAAAAATTGAGGCGAAAATCGTGAAAGTAACCAATTCCGCGATAATCCAACTCCAGAAAAATAAGACGGGATTCATAAAAACTCCTAGTGATTTCAATCCATAATGCGTGCAATTTAAAAAAAAGCAAGGGATTTATCCGGAGAATGCTACTATTTCGCCGATTTTTGCGGATTTTCCCGCCTTTCCACCGCCGGGTAGCGGCCGGCCGGGCGCCCGGCACTGCTGCCCCCTAATTTTCCACAAGGAACCGCCATGAATAGATGTTTTTCCCGTTTGCTCCTGCTGGCCCTGGCCCTGGCCGGCCGCCGGGGCCTGGCCGAGGAAATTCTTCCGGCCGAACAGGTTTTCCGGCCCAGCATCAGCGCCCAGGGCGACCGGGTGCAGATAAAAATTGATTTCCCCCCGGGCCACTATCTCTATGCCCACCGCACCGAAATCAACGGCCGGCGCGACTATGACAGCGACCCCCGGCCCCAGGCCGAAAATGACCGCTATCTGGGCCCCACGGAAATCTGGCACCAGCCCCCCACCCTGAGCCTGGCCCGGAGCGGAGATAAATACGAACTCATCGCCCAGGGCTGCCGGGCCCAGGTGGTTTGCTATCCGCCGACCCGCTGGGAATTGAGTCTGCCGGCCGCCGCGCCGTCGGGAGCCGAGACAAATGAGAAGACCACGAGCGCCGCCGTCGCACCGCAACCACCGCCCGCCGCCGAAGTCCCCGCCGCGCCGGAGCCCGAGGGGGCCACGCCGCGCAAAAATATCTTCGCCAAACGCGAAACCCTGAGCGACGAGGTCGCCTTCCGCACCGCCTTTGCCTTCGAGGCCAACGGCGATTTGCACGTCAATGTGCAGATGCCCGAGGGTTTCTACCTCTATAAACAGTTCATCAAGGCCCTGCATCCGCCCCAGACCCTGAATCTGCCCCGGGGCCAGCTTCACCACGATGATTTTCTCGGTGAACAGGAAATCTACCGGCACCAGCTGGATTTCGTCGTGCCCCACAGCCAGCTGACCGCCGACACCTTCGCCCTGCAGCTGCAGGGCTGCGAAGAAAATCGGCTCTGCTATCCACCGTTCCAACGGTCGGTAACGGTGCCCCAGCCCCATTCGGAGGGAAGCGCTTCGGCTCCGGCCGCCACTCCCGCCCCCGCTGCTTCGGCCGTGGCCAGCGCTTCGCCCCCGGCCGCCGCCGGGGACAGCGAAAACGCCGGCCCGGCGGGAAGCGCTTCCCCAGGAAACGCCGCGCCGGCCCCCGGCCCGGCCGCTAATCTCAGCGCCAAACTCAACGCCCATTTCCTGTCGGCCCTGTTCTGGGTCTGGCTGGTGGGCGTCGGCGTCAGCTTCACCGCCTGCGTCTATCCGCTGGTGCCCATTGTCAGCAGCCTGGTGGTGGGCCCCGAGGTCAGCCCGGCCCGGGGCCGGCGCCTGGTGCTGGCCTATGTGGTCGGCATGGGCCTGGCCATGAGCCTGCTCGGCTTCAGCTTTGCCCTCTTCCAAATCAACCTGCAAATCGTCCTGCAAAAACCGCTGTTCAGCGGCGCCGTGGCCCTGCTCTTCCTGCTGCTGGCCCTGGCTCTTTTTGATGTCTACAGCCTGCAGATGCCGGCCTTTTTGCAGAAGCGCATCGACGGCCTCAGCCGCCAGCAGACGCGCGGTTCCTATGTGGGCGCCCTGGTGATGGGGGCCCTGTCGGTGCTGGTGGTCAGCCCCTGCGCCACGCCGGTGCTCACCGCCCTGCTGCTCTTCGCCACCCAAACCACGCCGCTGAAGGGCGGCCTGGCCCTCTTCATCTTCGGCGTCGGCATGGGCACGCCGCTGCTGCTCTTCGCCAGCGCCCTGAAGCGCTTCCTGCCGAAGGCCGGCGCCTGGATGGGCACCATCAAGAGTGTCTTCGCCTGGGCCCTGCTCGGCCTCGGCCTCTGGCTGCTCGGCCGCAGTCTCGGCGACCCGCTGCCCAGCCTGCTGCTGCTGGTCTATCTGCTGCTGCTAACGGTCTACTGGCTGCCGCGCCAGCTGGACAGCCGCGCCGACCGGGCCGCCCTCTTCGTCAGTCTGCTGGCCTTCTGTCTGGCCGTGGCCACCGCCGGCCGCCTTGGCGGCCCGACCCCGGGAAGCGCTTCCCCCAGCCCCCCGGCGGTGCACTTCCAAAAACTGAACAGTCCGGCCGAAGTGGCCGCTGCCATTGCCGCCAGTCCGAAGCCGGTGCTGCTGGATTTCTACGCCGACTGGTGCGTCGCCTGCCACCAGTGGGAACGGGACATCTGGGCCAACCCGCGCTTTGCCGAGGCCCTGGCCGGCTACACCCTGCTGAAGGTCGATGTAACCGCCTTCACGCCGGAACATAAGGCCCTATTCCAAACTCTGCAACTGGTGGGGCCGCCGGCGGTGCTGCGCTACCCCGCCCGGGGCAAGCTGGCCCAACCCGAGGCCACGCTGATTGGCGAAATGGCCGCCGATGCCTTCGCCGAACGGCTGGCGAGTTGGCCCTAAATTTTTATTTAACTTTTTGATTTTATGGCACTTATATTTGTTATTAACGGCCCCAATCTGAACCTGCTGGGCACCCGTGAACCGGAACACTACGGCAAAGCCACCCTGGACGATTTGGAAAAACGTCTGGTGCAAATGGCCGGCGAATTTGGCCACCAGCTGGAATTTATCCAGCACAACCACGAGGGCGTGCTCATCGACCTTATCCAGGAGGCCGGCAAGCACCGGGTAGACTTCATCATCATGAACCCGGCCGGCTACACCCACACCAGCGTGGCCCTGCGCGACGCCCTGGCCGCCGTGGCCATTCCCTTCATCGAGGTGCACCTCTCCAATATCCACAAGCGCGAGGATTTCCGCCAGCACTCCTATTTCAGCGACATCGCCCTGGGCGTCATCGCCGGCCTCGGCCTCGACGGCTACGAGCTCGCCCTGCTGGCGGCCCATCAATACCTACTTCGTACCAACGCTAACTAAGGACCCCCCTATGGACATTCGTAAAATTAAGAAACTGATTGAGCTGCTGCAGGAATCGGACGTGGCCGAAATCGAAATCACCGAGGGCGAAGAGACCATTCGCATCAACCGCGCCGGCCCGGCCCCGGTGGTCAGCGGCGGTGGCTTCGTGCCCTATGGGGCCTATCCGCCGCCGGCCGCGCCTGCCGCCCCGGTGGCCCCGGCCGTTGAGGCCAGCGCCGAACCTAAGGCCAAGGCCAGCGGCAAAATCATTCGCTCGCCGATGGTGGGCACCTTCTACGCCGCCCCGGCCCCGGACGTGGACAACTTCGTCAGCATCGGCCAGGAAATCAAGGCCGGCGACACCGTCTGCATCATCGAAGCCATGAAGATGTTCAACCGCATCGAGGCCGAATTTGGCGGCAAAATCGTCGAAATCCTCGTGGAAAACGGCCAGCCGGTGGAATATGACGAACCGCTGTTCGTGGTGCAGTGATGTTTAAAAAGGTACTAATTGCCAACCGGGGCGAAATCGCCCTGCGTATCCTGCGCGCCTGCAAGGAAATGGGCATCGAGACCGTGGCGGTGCACTCCAAGGCCGACGCCGATTTGAAGCACGTCATTCTCGCCGATGAAAGCGTCTGCATCGGCCCGGCGCCGTCGGCGGAAAGCTATCTGAACATGCCGGCCATCATCGCCGCCGCCGAGGTTACCAACGCCGAGGCCATTCACCCGGGCTACGGCTTCCTCTCCGAGAACGCGGACTTCGCCGAGCGCGTCGAACAGTCCGGCTTCAGCTTCATCGGCCCCCGAGCCGAAACCATTCGCATGATGGGCGACAAGGTCGAGGCCATCAAAGCCATGAAGGCCGCCGGCATTCCCTGTGTGCCCGGCTCCGACGGCCCGCTGCCGGCCGACCCGGACGAAATTAAGGCCATCGGCGCCCGCATCGGCTATCCGGTCATCATCAAGGCCGCCGGCGGCGGCGGGGGTCGCGGCATGCGGGTGGTGCGCAGCGAAGGGGAGCTGGTGGACGCCGTCCGCCTGACCAAAACCGAGGCGCGCCAGGCCTTCGGCAACGACATGGTCTACATGGAAAAATTCCTGGAACAGCCGCGCCACATTGAAATTCAGGTGCTGTCCGACAAGCACGGCAACGCCATTCATCTGGGCGAACGCGACTGCTCCCTGCAGCGGCGCCACCAGAAGGTGATGGAGGAGGCGCCGGCCCCGGGCATCACCCCGGAACAGCGCGCCGAAATTGGCGCCGTCTGCGTCGAGGCCTGCAAACGCATCGGCTACCACGGCGCCGGCACCTTTGAATTCCTCTACGAGAACGGCCGCTTCTTCTTCATCGAAATGAACACGCGGGTGCAGGTGGAACACCCGGTTACGGAGATGATTACCGGCGTGGACATCGTCCGCGAGCAGATTCGCATCGCCGCCGGTCTGCCCCTGTCCTACCGGCAGGAGGACATTCACATCAACGGCCACGCCATCGAATGCCGCATCAACGCCGAGGACGCCCAGACCTTCATTCCCTCGCCGGGCAAAATTCAAACCTTCCTGCCGCCGGGCGGCCTGGGCGTGCGGGTGGAATCGCACCTCTACACCGGCTACACCGTGCCGCCCCACTATGATTCGATGATTGGCAAGCTCATCGTCCACGGCTACGACCGGGCCAACGCCATCGCCAAAATGGAAATGGCCCTGGCGGAAATGGTCATTGAGGGCATCAAGACCAATACGGCCCTGCACCGCGACCTGCTCCAGGACGAAACCGTGCGCCGGGGCGGCATGGACATTCACTATCTGGAACACAAGCTGGGGCTGGCGTGAGTGCTGAAAATGACTGGCTCGACGACGGTGCAGCCGACGCGGAATGGCTAGAACTTAGTCTTGAAGCCCATTCCGACGCGGAGGTGGAGCGCTTCGAGGAGGCCCTGCTGGCCGCCGGCGCCGTGGCCATCAGCTACAGCGCCGCCGACGAGGAGGAAATCTACGAGCCGCCGCTGGGCACCATGCCGCTCTGGGCCAGAACCGGCGTAACTGGCCTGTTCAGCCAGGGCAGCGACCGGCCGGCCATTCTCGCCGTCCTCGGCGAACTACTCGGCACCACGCTGCCCATCGCCGCCCGCAGTTTTGCCGACAGCCAGTGGACCCGGGCCTGGCTCGACCACTTCCAGCCTATCCCCTTCGACGGCGGCCCGCGCCGGCTCATCGTCGCCGCCAGTGAACATGTCATCGACGACCCGGCCGCCGTGGTGCTACGCCTCGACCCGGGCCTGGCCTTCGGCACCGGCACCCACCCGTCCACGGCCATGTGCCTGCAATTTCTGGTCAGCCAGGATTTGCGCGGCCGCAGCGTCTACGACTACGGCTGTGGCTCGGGCATTCTCGGCGTGGCGGCGGCCCTGCTCGGCGCCGACCCGGTCTATCAAACCGACATCGACCCCCAGGCCCTGCGCGCCAGTGCCGACAATGCGGCCAAAAACGGCGTGGCCGAGCGTATTCACATCGTCGCCACGCCGGACGCCGCGCCCCGGGTGGACATTCTCGTCGCCAATATCCTGCTGGCACCGCTCTGCGGCCTGCGCGCCCAGTTTGAAAAGCACACCGACGCCAATAGCGTGCTGGTCTTCGCCGGCCTGCTGGAACGGCAGGAGGAGGAACTGCGCGCCGCCTACGCCGGCTATCAAATCGAGCGACTCCAGGAACGGGAGGGGTGGATTTGCCTGCGGCTGCGCCGTAACCACTAGCGTTGCCTGCGGCTGCGTCGTAACCACTGGCGTTGCCTGCGGCTGCACCGCAACCCCTGACGTTGCTTGCAGCTGCGCCCTGACTACCAGCGTTGCCGGCGTTTATGCCCTGACCACTGACATTGCCAGGAGTTTCGCTCTAACCCCCAGCGCTACCGGCGGCGGCGCTCTGACCCCTGACGTTGCCGGCGCCTTTATCTCACTCCGGACGGAGCCGCCCCCGCCCCCGCCCGCCCTACGGCCGCCACAACCTCCAACCAGCCCCCGGGCTGGTTTTTTCTTGGCCGGTGGCACCGACGACCCGCAGCGGCCGGCGCGAAGCGCTTCCCCTCCTGAGCCAGACCGAAGCGCTTCGTTCTCTCCAGCCTTCTACGAACGAAGCGCTCCCCTTTTACTTTTAGAGTTCCAGACTGAAGCGCTTCCCCGGGCCGGGGTGAGAACGAAGCGCTCCTTCTCCTGGCCACCGCCGACAGCATTTACACCGAAGCGCTTCCCCCTGAATAAAGACCTCCCGAGTTGAAGCGCTTCGTTCTGCCGGCCCAGTGGAATAAAGTGCTTCCTCCGGGCCGAGGCCAGCCCAAAGCGCTTTCTTTATTAGTTCTAAAAAGGGAAGCGCTTCGCTGGCGCCAGATTATTGCCCGCCGTCATCTTCTCCCCCGGTCGAAGCGCTTCTTCAGTTAGGTTCCAGTCCGAAGCGCTTCCCCTGGTCCGGCTAATCCTGAAGCGCTTCATTCCCCGCCGGCCAGAACCGAAGCGCTTCAGTGATTCTAAAAAGGGAAGCGCTTCACTCCCGAAGGCCAACGGGAACGAAGCGCTTCGTTCTCCGCCGTCAAGCAATCAGGCCGGCAGAATCGACAACACCCGGCGGCTACCAAAGCACTTCCCTAGAAATGCCAACAGACCAGGGGGTGAAGCGCTTCGCTGGCGCCAGATTATTGCCCGCCGTCATCTTCTCCCCCGGTCGA
>ERZ773090.549-NODE-549-length-18531-cov-3.29016_pt1 | contig 18531 bp, 14 predicted proteins | sample MGYA00580579_ERZ773090 | MGnify/ENA primary metagenome ERZ773090 (study PRJEB29015, sample SAMEA2738014) | human oral metagenome | biome: human oral; feature: human-associated habitat; material: dental | place: China | collected 2132 ... | reverse complement strand
CGGCAACGGCGAGCAGGGTAGCGCATCCAACGGTAACGGCGGTGCAGGTTACGTCTCGGATAACAACGGCGGCTCCAATAACGCTTCTTCGAACAGCAACGGCAAGCTGGCTAACACCGGTGCAAACGGTGCTCTGACCGTAGCAGGTCTGGGTATGGTTGCTCTGGGCGTGGGTGGTGCAACCGTAGCTGCTCTGCGTAAGCGCAAGCGTGCCTAAAGATTAGATGATCAAGTCCTCGGGGCGGCTCTAGAAGCTGCCGGAGGCTACATAGAATCCCTCGTTCCTCATGATTGAGGAGCGGGGGATTTTGCTGTTTAAACCTCAAAATCTAGGAAGAGAGTTTCCACAAAAAAGCTGCCGATAGCCGCCCTCCGTAGCAAGACCCCTCTCGACAGTAATAACGATCGAAAGGCGTACCAATCAGGATTTGCATAGGAGACGTTATCTAAGTCAGAATGTGCCTTTTGCGCATCCTTAGGACCTCTAGATAGGCGCTACACGCCCCGTATATGCAAATTCTGCATTTTTATGAGCATGCCACCACATTTTTGTAGTACTGAGTCTCGTTCTTTATCCTTTATTCCCTGCAATCGCGGGGAACTTTTAGATATGCATGAAATACATAACTACAAGTTAAGACAGACACAGGAAGAACACAGGAACGGGCGCGAACCTAGAAATACAAGAACATAACGGCACACAAAACGGAACGGAGAGTCCAATGGATATCTTGATGATGGGACTGGCAGACCTAGTAGCAATTGGCACGCTCTGCACCCTGTACATGATTCGTCATAAGACCCGTGAACTCATGATTTCATACGCGGTTATCAACGCCGGTGTTTTCACCGTAACGGTCGCCCTGGCACATGCCGGAAGTACCGCAGGCGCTATGGGTCTAGGACTCTTCGGCGTTCTTTCCATTATCCGCCTGCGGTCTACCTCCCTAAGCCAGCGTGAGGTCGGGTACTACTTCGTATCTCTCGCCCTAGGTTTGATCTCCGGCGTGCGGCTTGACCCGCCATATATCGCCTTCATCCTCATGGTGGTACTGGTCGGAATCATCGCACTACTGGATTCACCGATCTTTGAAGCGAAAAACCAGCCGCGCACCCAAACCGTCACGGTGGATCGTGCTATCAGCGACGAAGGAACCCTGAAAGCCTATCTGGAATCGCGCCTCGGGTACGAGGTCGTCTCCGCTAAGATCCTGGAGCTTGACCTGCTCAACGACACCACGCAGGTGACCATCACCTACAAAGAGCTTCCCCAACTCCAAGAACACCTTAACGCGAATTACGAATACTACGCTTCCTAGGCTTTATCTCGCGGATATCGCCTAAAACTACACCTAAAAACTCACACGTTGAAAGGACCTATCATGAGTCCCCAAGCACCTCAGCCGTACACCCCGTTTCAGGGTGGCGCCGCACAGACTTTGGAATCTACGCACACCCCTGCGGTAGATAATATTCCGTCTTCTCACCGAAGCGGGCACCGAGAGGAAAGTACCATGTCTATCGTGCCAACCTATTGGCAGAGCATCAGCCTTGATGAACTCAACGAAAAGGCTGCTATGCAGACCCGTGTGGACCGCAAATACATTGTGGACGCAGATTATGCGGCATCTATCCTAGCTGAACTTCCCGCCGACGAGGCGGCCGTCCTAGAAATCGACGGTCAGCGTGAATTCGCCTATGACTCTGTATACTTCGACACCCCTGACCTGGTGAGCTATAAGGCTTCCGCCATCGGCAGTCGTAACCGGTTCAAGGTACGTACTCGCAGCTATCTGGATTCTGACCTGAGCTTCTTGGAAGTCAAGACTGAAGGGGCTCGTGAATTTACGGTCAAGGAACGTATTCCGTACTCTATCGAAAACCGTGACATGCTCACCGCAGAAGGCAAGGAATATGTAGCTACTGCGCTTGAGCAGCTGACGGATGCGTCTGTGGATGACCTGGAGCCGGTTGTTCGTACCGGGTACCGTCGTACGACTGTATATTTGCCCCAGTCCGAGCAGAATCCGGTGGATTCTCGCCTCACGATTGATACTTCGCTCACCTGGACTCCGCTTTCAGAAAGCGCGCTCATGTACACCGCAGACGGTGGTGAAGGGCCAACCAAGTATCAGGTCGGTACCGAATATACTGCACCCGGTACGGTGATTATCGAAACGAAATCCGGCAGTGCACCTTCGGTCGCTGATAAGTATCTGTGGCGCGCGGGCATCCGACCCGTCAAAATTTCTAAGTTTGCTACGGGTATGGCTGCGTTGAATCCTCAGCTACCGGCGAACAAGTGGAAGCGCACGATTCAACGTTGGATGCAGCTTGAACCTGCCGCTTAGATCTAGACCCTGAGCGGGTAACGTCTTAGAACGCGGCACAAGAAAGGGTGGGGTGTTCCAGAGGCTCACCGTGTTGGGAGTATTCTGGAAACCCCACCCTCTCGCGTAGGATGGTTGAGGCAATCTTTACCGAGACACTTAATCCCTACAGACGAGGAACTCCGTTCGAGATGTTCAAAAACCGGTTTACATCTGTTCTTACATGCGCCTTTGCAGCATCGCTGGCACTTGCCGGATGCGCGATTAGCGGGAACCCTGATAACTCCAAAGCCACTGTGACCGCACAGGAACAAGGGAAGGAACTTAAATCTGGCGTATACACCTCGAACACCAAAAATGGTGAAAAGATTAATGCGCAAACTCACTTTACGCAAGAAGACGTGACCTGGAACCAGGATGCTGTTCTTCCGCTCAATCTGGCAGATCCCACCACAACCGATGGGGTCAGCGAACAAAACGGAACGATTACGATTACGAAGGGGGGAACCTACCGTATGTCTGGCGACTATACGGGGCAAGTGAAGGTTCAAGCCCCTAAGACAGATAAGGTTCAGCTCATTCTTGATGGCGTTAATATCACGAATGAGATCGGACCTGCTATTAACGTTGCCTCTGCCGACGAAGCCGTCATCTACACGTCTCGGGGCAGCACCAATAACCTCAGCGATGGTCCCGAGTATGCAGTCCAGGGCAAAAAAGAGGCAGATTCTACGATCTATTCAACCGCTAACCTAACCCTTGCGGGCGATGGAACGCTGAACGTCGCCGGTAAATTTGACGAGACGGTGCACACCACCAAAGGACTGGTTGTTGCCGGCGGTGCCCTCAACGTTAATTCTTCGAAGACCGGGCTTAAAGGCAAGGACTACGTGGATATTCAGGGCGGGACCCTGCGTATTGAAGCCGCAAAAGACGCGATTAAAGCCACCAACACCGAAAAACAAGGCCTTGGATGGGCGCGCGTGGCTGGCGGTGACACTGTTCTTCGTGCTGGTGACGACGGCATCAAGGCGCTGCGCACCCTTGAGATTCTGGACGGGAAGCTCACCATCGAAGGGTCTGAAGAAGGGCTTGAAGGGCAATACGTCAATATTCATGGCGGCAATACGCTCATCAACAGCAATAACGACGGCGTGAATGCCTCGCTCAAGGACCAGCTGCCTAATGATCAAGAGTATGAGGATCAGAAGGAAGACAGCGACCAGCCGGATGCCAGCCCCGTACCCTTGGGTGGTGCCCGCGATACCACAGAGGTTATTGATACCGTGATCAACATGACCGGTGGAAATGTAACCCTCAACGTGGGTGCCGACGGCATGGACTCTAACGGACACGAGTTCTACACAGGAGGCGAGTTGCTAATCAACGGTCCTCAAGACGATGCCAATGACCCTATTGATCCAAATGGTGACATTACTGTAAGTAACGACGCCAGGATCTCATTTGGTGGCGGTGGTGTAGAGCTTTTCAAGCGCCCGATCGACGACTCCACAAATGGGTATCTGCGAATTGCAGATAACGATACTTTCCCACAAGGGCAGTCTGTTCAGGCAGTAGATTCTGCCGGACAAGTCGTTGCAAACTACCGGGTGATTACTCCGGGTGTTAAACAAGTATTTTTCTCGAATCCCTCTATCGTGAAGGGTCAAGAATATACTCTTTACCTAGCACCCACGCTGGTGGATCCGAAGACCACCACCCTTGCACCTGGTGCCGTTGAACGTGGAACTTTCACGGCATCAACCCCTGATCTGTAAAACATAACGAGAGGAGAGAATCCTATTCCAACCTTTAGCCTGCGCAGGATAAAACCATCACACAAAACTCCGGCGCGGGTGGCGGTGCACGCCACAAATATGCATCAGAAAATCCAATTTCTATCACACGACACATACATCAGGAGCCTGCAGGAACCCGTGAATTTGATGCGGCTGGTACCCGTTACCCCGTAGAATTCGGATGCAAACCCTGAAAATACTCACAAACTGCTCAAACAGTGTAGATAGAAAGTGATTCTTTCCCCATGAATAAAAAAATACTGACTTCGGCAACCTCGGTAACTTTGCTCGCGACGCTTGCGCTCACCGGATGCTCAACTACAAGCAACGCCCTCGCCTCTGGCACGACGGCGGCGGATAGCTCAGTCGGTACGACTGCGACAACATCCTCGGCAACCGCCACCGATACTGCCGCCAGTAACTCGTCATTCTCGACCAACGTAAAGAGCGGCGAAAAACTCGACGTCGATACTCACTATTCGGAACAGGATCTCAGCTGGGACACTTCCTCCGAAACCGCGATTGACCTGTCAAACCCCACCGCAACGGACGGCGTTACCGTTGAAGATGGCACCTTGACCATCACGAAGGCTGGCACGTACAAACTCTCCGGCGAATACCAGGGGCAGATCAAGGTTGAAACCGCTGACAGCGACGCGGTTCGGCTCGTTCTCGATAACGCAAACATCACGAATTCCAGCAGTGCCGCGCTGAACGTGGTAAACGCAGACGAGGTTATTCTTTACAGCGCATCCGGCACCACCAATACGATAAGCGACGGCGCAGACTACACCGCTACCGGGGAAAATGATCCGGATGCCGTGGTCTATTCCAAGGCCGACCTGACGATCGCGGGTGAAGGCACCCTGAAGGTGAACGGCAACCACGAAGACGGCATTCACACGAGTGACGGCCTTGTGATTGCCAGCGGCACTCTTGAGGTCAATGCGGCGAACACCGGTATCAAGGGCAAGGATTATGTGGATATCCTAGGCGGCACTATTAACGTGACCGCGCAGCAGGACGGCATCAAATCCACTAACGATACCGACGAGGGGAAGGGCTGGACCCGCCTGAGCAACGGTACCGTGACCGTGAATGCGGGCGATGACGGTTTCAAAGCCTCTCGGGTCGTCGAAATTTCCGGGGGCTCCCTGACGGTTGAACAGTCCGATGAAGGCATTGAGGCACAGTACATCAACATCTCTGGCGGCGATGTAAACGTCACGAGTGCGGATGACGGCATGAATGCCTCGCTGAAGACAAGCGATTCTGAGAGCACGGATTCATCCGCGAACACCTCTGATACTGCCAATCAGCAGCAGGGCAGCCTGCCGGGTGGGCAGCAGAACGGAACCTCCAATCAACAACAGCAGGGGACGGGTCAGCCTCAGCCTCCTGCGATGTCTGGAACCTCGCAGGACGGCACGTCGCAGAATGGAACCACAGGTACCGGTCAGCAGCAGAACAACACCCAGAACCAAGGCAACCAGAACATGGGGCAGCCTCCGGCAATGCCCGGCGGTAACGCCCAGGACGGCACGTCTCAGAATGGAACTACAGGTACCGGCCAGCAGGAGATGGGTCAGCCCCCGCAGGGTGGTATGCCCGGTGGTGGCGGCGGAACCTTTGAGGTTGTCGATGCTGCAATCAACGTGAGCGGCGGTAATATTACCGTCAATGCTGAGGGCGATGGCATTGATTCGAACGGTGTCACAACTCTTTCTGGAGGAACGCTGATAGTGAACGGCCCCAGCCAAGGCGGTAACGCTGCGCTGGATACCAACGGCGACTTGCTCCTCAACGGTGCCACGGTTCTCAGCGGCAGCACGGCTGATATGTTCGAGGCTCCCTCCACCAACTCGACGAGTGGCTACCTGAAACTGACCAATAGTTCCGGATTTGAGCAAGGATCCACGGTTCAAGTAGCGGATTCATCTGGTAAGGTGGTGGCTAACTATAAAGTCACCAAGTCGAATGTGCAGTTGGTTCTCGTCTCTAGCTCATCGATCGTCAAGGGTCAGAGTTACACGGTGTACACTACAACATCGGCTGTGGACTCCAACGCAGCGTCGTTGGCATCCGGTGCGACCGAGCTAGGTAGCTTTACAGCCAGCTAGTGCGGGTTGTTCCCAGGGACTTGGGGATAAAATCTTTGAGTCTCGGGCTTGTAGAGATGGGTTGCTACGCGCGGCTCTTATAGAAGGCTCCTACAAAGGTTTGGGCTCCACATCAGCGTATAATGCGCGAGGTGGAGCCCAAACCTTATGCATAATTCGCCGGAGTTCAGGCGAAGAAACTGAAGATTCGATAGATTTTCTGAGCATGAATCTGTCAATCAACAAGACATTGAGGGGTAAAACAAGGTACCCTAGAACATAGGAAAGACTAGAGAGCGATCCGTGGGTTATGCGCGCCTTGGGTGTGGTGGCTGCGGACATGAGGAAAGAGGGGGTCACGCCATGGGGCGCGGCCGTCAGAAGGCTAAGGCAACACGGCAGGCTCGGGAGATGAAGTACTTCAGCCCCGAGACCGACTACAGTGCACTTGAGCGCGAGCTCAACGCTAAGAACACTAAATCCTCCGAATCATCTTCTCGTCGCTATGATGATGAGGATGATTACTCGGCATACGCGGAGAAATATGCCAAATATGATGATGAGGTGTAGCGGTAGAGCCTAGCGTTACGCTCATACGCGAACCGGCTTAAGCACCCTGCAGGGTGACTTGGGCCGGTTTTTGTATATTCTGCGGGCGTGCTTGAGCGGTCTACGGGTTTTCATGTTGGCTTGTTTGCGCATCTGCTGATGCTGGCGTGACATCCTGCGGTGTGGATACGATAGTGTCACCTACGAAAATGTACAATACCCGAATAAGACCTGTGCCCACCCGGATATTCCTGCCAATGAAATCGCGGCCGCGGGAATTGTCCTCGGTTACCGCAGTGATGACAAGGTGAATTTACATCGCAGTCCCCGCTCCGGCGGTCGTGGGGATTTTAACGATCACATAAGGAGAGAATGATGGGAACTAAAGATGATATTGTGCGCATAGCCACCGACTATATCCAAAGGAACGGCGTCAGCGGTTTCAGTTACGCAGATATAGCGCGCAAAATGAACATCAAAAAACCCAGCATTCACTACTATTTCCCTGTGAAATCCGATCTCGTGCGTGCAGCCTTCGAAAAGTACAGCGCAGACTTTTTTGAGACGCTACGCCAGGGCGTGGATGCGGCACACAGCCTCCGCGAAGAACTCGAAGTCTATATGAGGCCCTACCGTGCGAACCTGGAACAGGGCTATAAACTCTGCCTCTGCTCAATGCTGGCGCTGGAATCCCTAAAGCAGAGCGCACCCGATCACGATGCTGAAGAGAGCAAGAAGGCGGCGAAACGGGGAACGCATATCAATGCCACGTTCGTGCCCCTGCGCGCCCAGGCTGAAAACCGTGAGCCTGCCGAGATTAACACCGCAGATTTTCAGACTAAGAATATTCACTGGCTCGCCGAGCGTTTTGAGCACGCCGGGTACGACCCCGAGCACGCGCAGACAGAGGCGGAGTCCTTATTTTGCACGGTGCAGGGCGCGCAGCTGATAGCACGCTCCGCACAGAGCCTTGACCTCTTCGACTCCGTCACCAAGCGGCACCTCGATAACCTCACCGGCGCGTAAGTGCGTATCACGCATAGGCGGCAGGTCTATTTTGAGGGTTATTGTGCATTTTGCGGTTATTTAAGCCGCCCGATGCACAATAACTCGCGAAATAGAAATCGGACTAAAACGGTCTGGCATCTAAAGTATCAAGCTGTGTGGAGTATATGCGAATGGTGAGACGATCCCCGGAAATGAATACTCATACATAGCTGAAACATAGCTTCTTCATGTTTTAAAACGAGAAATGCCACGCATTCTAGAATCATGAAGAACGAAAATACTACCGCAACACTGCAAGTCGAACAGGTCGAAGAGACTGCTGAAATATCCCAGAAACCTAAGAAAAAGAAAGTAACTAGGCGCGTTCTCTTAGGAGGCGGCCTTGTCACCCTTGCCGTCGCAGGTGTTGGTGCTGGCTGGGCATATAATCGTTATCTTGCCGAGCATACGCAGATTGACGATACCGTAGCCTATGAAAAATCACAACAAGCAAAGAATAATAATTCATCATCTGACGGTGCCTCAAGTCCCAGCGAACTCACCAACGTTAAGGTTACCTCTGATGGTCTGAGCGCCAACGAAGGCTCTATCACCATCACCAAATCCACCGAAGGAAGCGGCAACAACGCGGTCGTTTCCTTCGCCGCAGAGATCAAACTCAACGCCATGACCCTGCTGCGCGGAGCCTTCGCCAACAACAAATTCGGGCAAAACATTATCGACACGCCCTCCAATATCGCCGCGCAACATAACGGCATCTGGGCGATTAACGGCGACTACTACGGGTTCCGTGACACCGGCATCGTCATTCGCAACGGTGTGGCATACCGCGATTCCGGCGCCCGTGAAGGGCTCGCGTTCTACCAAGACGGCTCCGTCAAACTCTACGACGAAACCGGCACGAACGCGCAGCAGCTCCTCAACGAAGGCGTCTGGAATACGCTTTCCTTCGGGCCGGCACTCGTGCGGGACTCAGAGGTTGTCAGCGGCATCGACCAGGTTGAGGTCGATACCAACTTCGGCAACCACTCCATTCAAGGCAACCAGCCGCGTACCGGCGTGGGTGTGCTCGGTCAGAACCACCTCGTATTTATCGTGGTCGATGGGCGTTCCGACGGTTATTCGCGCGGAGTCACCATGCCCGAATTCGCCTATATGTTCAAGGAAATCGGATGCGTAAGCGCCTATAATCTAGACGGCGGCGGATCTTCGGTGATGGTCTTCAACAACCAGCTAGTCAATAAGCCAATGGGCGGCACCAAAGAACGCGGAACCAGCGATATTCTGTACATCGCCGGGAGCGCATCATGATAATCCTGATACCCGCCTATAAACCGGATGAATCTCTCGTGCGGCTAGCGCAACAGATTACAGAATTGGATGCGCACGCCGAAATCCTGGTGGTCGATGACGGCTCGGGAAGTACCTACGTGCCGATCTTTACCGAGCTGGCGATTCGGGGCGTCACGATTATTACCCACCCTGCAAACCGTGGAAAAGGCGCGGCCCTGCGCACCGGACTGGCGTGGGCACGGACGCATCGGTCCGATCACATTGTGGTAACGGCGGATGCTGACGGGCAGCATTTACCCCGCGATATTCTGCGAGTGGGCGCTAAAACCGAGCGAATGGCGAGCATCGGTACGCGTGCCCTCGTGCTGGGGGTACGCATCCTGCCGGATACTCGCGCCGAGTTCACCGAGCCCACCGTTCCTCTGCGTTCCCGGGTGGGTAATGCACTTACTGTTGGGTTCTTTACGCTGGCGACGGGCACTCGCATTGCCGACACCCAGACGGGGCTTCGCGGGTTTACCACACAGATGATTGATTGGGTTCTCAGCCTGCGCGGCGATAAATACGAATACGAGTTTTCAATGCTGCTTCGTGCTAGCCGGGCCGGGGTGGAGCTTATTGAGCTGCCCATCGTGAAAGTATATGAGCCGGGGAACCCGAGCAGTCATTTCCGCCCGATCCGCGATTCCGCACGAATCTACGCGCCGCTGTTGGGATTCTTAGTATCTTCCTGCACTGGGTTTATCGTGGATGCGCTCGCCCTCTTTGCCCTCGTAGGCGCGAGTTTTGCCCTGCTCCCGGCGATTGTGCTGGCGCGCATTATCTCGGCGCTGACGAATTTCAGTATTAACCGTATGCTCATGAACGACGGTGCCGATCGCCCCTCGCGCGCGGTGTCTCTGGGGCGCTATGCGATTTTAGCGGTGGGGATTTTGCTTGCAAATGCTGCACTGATGGAGGTTCTCACCGCTTTCGGGGTCGTGCTCATCGTGGCGAAGATCCTGACCGAGCTGACCTTGATTCCCCTCAGTTTCGCGGTGCAGCGTCGGTGGGTCTTTCTGCCAGCACCGCCTCCGCAGATTAAGGAGCAAAACGAGCGCTCACGCGAGCTTGCCACGCATTCTTCGTAACATGATGCGAATTTATGGGTACGGCGAATCGGGTAAAATCCTTGAGCTGTGAAAATACACATATGCCCGTTGGGAAATATTTCCCAACGGGCATATAGCCTAGTCAAAGTTTATATTCCAGGGGCTTTTAGTAGCGGTAGCCTACGTTATAGTAGCCGTAGCCGCGGTAGCTGTTACCCCAGCCATAGGGGTACGATGCCCACCACGGATGCCCTGAACGGTACATCCACGAGGTGTTGTGCCAGCTTCCACGGTGTCCGCGGTGGTATCCCCAACCGCCCCAAGAACCGTATCCGTAATCCCAGCGGTTCCATGCACCGTATCCCGACCAGGGATCGTACCAGGGGCTGGGGGAGTAGTAGCCTTGACCCGGGTAATCGTACCAGTACCACCATGAAGGAGGCGCTGGCTTATAAGACTCCGAAGGCGCGGGCGTGGGCTTCTTGGTTTTTACAGGAGCCGGGCTCGGCTTAGGAGTCTCAACCGGTGCGGGCTTGGTAGGCTTCGGTGAAGGTTTGGGCTTGATCGGCAGAACCGGCAGCTGTTCCTCATATGGAGGCAGCGTGGGCAGCGGCTTCGACGGCGGGGGTCCAATCGGGCGTGCAGGCTTGCTCGGCGCAGGCGTTGGGGTAGGTGTGGGCGCAGGTGCGGGCTTTGAGGTTTCAGCCGGTGCCGGAGTAGAGCTGTCGGACGGAGCAGGCTCAGGCTTAGAAGGTTCGGACGGTGCAGGCTGAGTCGGTGCAGGGCTCGGCTGTTTCTCCGATTCTACGAGCTCATCGACCTTATCCATCGCCTTAGCCGCATCTATAATGCCGGCGCCGCAATAGTCACGATCGCAGGTGATCGGGTTAGCGGTGGATTTCAGAATATCCAGAGCCTTCTCGTAGCTCAGGTTCGGGTATTTTGACCGCATGATGGCAATCGTGCCCGCAACGTGAGGAGCCGCCATTGAGGTGCCCTCATATTCGGCGTAATCTTCCTTCTCGGGAACAGTCTTGCCTTTATTCACCAGCGAAAGAACGCCCACACCCGACTGCCTAAAATCGCCGCCGGGGGCGCTGACGGCAACGGTCGAGCCGTAGTTAGAGTAGGGTGCACGTGAATTTCCAGGGTTGCTTGCGCCCACGTTAATCACGCCGTCACAGCTTCCGGGAATCTGAGCCGAAGCATTCTGATTTGAGTTTCCGGCGGAGGTTACGATGATGCTGCCGCGCTTATTCACGGACTCGATAGCACGGTTGTAGGTGCGCGAGCATTTCCCTGCACCACCTAGAGACATATTGATAACCTGCGCGGGGTGCTGGTTCGCGGGTACACCCCTCACGGACCCACCGGATGCCCAGATCATCCCATCGATGATGTCTGAATCGTAGCCGCCGCAGGCACCCAGAACGCGCACCGGCACAATCTTGGCCTTCGGGGCTACCCCGGCAATACCAATGTTGTTGTTGCCGACGGCCGCTATAGTCCCGGCAACATGGGTGCCGTGCCAGGTTGAATTGGTGGCTTTTGCCCCAGAACCGCACTGCCCTTCAGTGGTCCAGTCGCCTTCATCCTGGGGGTTGTTATCGCGTCCGTTGCCATCGCGCGCAGCGGAGGCATCCGACACGAAATCGTAGCCGGGCAGCACATTCTCATCCAGATCTGAATGCTTGGTAACGCCGGTATCGATCACGGCAACGGTCACCTGGTGATCCCCTGCGTGCTTCAGCGCATAATCGGCTTTGATGGCGGTGAAACCCCACAGGCGTGACATCTTAGGATCGTTGAAATCGACCTTGTCCGAGCCGGGGAGGCTACCGGTGGGCTGGCGTTTGAGATCCGGCTCGACCGAGTCTACCTGCGGGTTCTCGGCGAGCGTCTGCATATACTGCTTTGCCTGCTGCGCATTCAGAGGCTTTGACAGAGAGACCACCGAATCATTCTGCGCGGTATCACGCACATAGGTGGTTTTAACGCCGAGGAGCTCGTCAAGCGAATTTACGCTCTTCTCGATGCCCTGGTAGAGTTCGGGCACAAACTCGGAGTATTCGCCAGATTCCAGCCCCGCGATATTGAGGTCGTTCTTGGCCTGATCGGCATAGTTGATGATAAAGCGGTCATAGCCCTGTTCCTGCTGCTGTGCCGAGGTTGCAGTCAGAATATCCTCAGCCTGTGCGGATGCGGGAACTCCGGTCTTCGTTGATACCGGTGATGCGGGTGCGGCGTGAGCGGACGGTGCGCAGAGCCCCACCATCAGGGATGCGATACCCGCCACGCTCAGCGCCGCCATGCGGGTCCGCTTCACCGTAGGGTGTTCGATGAGTGACATGAAATGTCCTATGTTCAGTTATGTGTGAGTGAATATATGTGATGGCGAATTTGTGATTGAACTCGTCATCAAAAAATAGAATATAGGGCGTTTTGAAAAAGTGCATCTTGAAAGTATTTCAACTCAAAATATTTTTGTACATTTCGCACTAAAAATATATTTACCCATAAAGTTTTACTATTAAAATATTGGTTAAATCCTTGATTTTACACGGCAGAACCAAGGTCTAATCTATTCTCCCAGGGCAAATAATAATGTATTTAATATACATCACACTATTTGATATTCGAGATTTAAGGTATTGAAATACTTTAAAGTTTTCCGCAAGTGCAAGATGATAGGTAGCCAAGTATTGAGTAAAGATTTAAAGACTGTGCAAAATTAGTTCGTTGCCTTTCAAATTCGTCGAAGCCTCACGCAAAACGCGAGCGGATGATTCGTTAAAAATCATCCGCTCGCGTTTTATAGATATAGGGCAGGGTGCTACAGCGTAAAACCCTGTCAGGGCGCAGGCTAGACCGCGTAACTGCCGTGAAGTCGTACTGCGCCTCCATCAACGCCCTTGGCCCCCTGCACATAGTCAGGGTTATTCAACTCGGGGTCGCCAGCCTTCACCACATCCCCCATGATCCAGGATGAAATACCGCGCTCATTCAGACGACTCACCGCAGCATCCGCCACCGCAGGATCAACAATCGCAATCATGCCCACGCCCAGGTTCAGGGTGCGCTCCAGATCGGCGAGCGGAACCTGACCGAGCGAACCGATAAGCGAGAAAATCGCGGGAATCTGCCAGGTCGAACGATCCACGCGACCTTCCAACCCCTGCGGCAAAACACGCGCCAGATTAGCGGCAAGACCGCCTCCGGTCACATGCGAGAACCCACGAATACCGTGACCGGTCTGCCCGTCAGCACCATTGACCGGGAACGCAGCCGCCAAATCCAGGCAGTCCGCCGCATACACGCGAGTAGGCTCTAGGAGCTCCTCGCCCAAAGTACGGCCGAGCTCGTCCACCTGACGATCCAAGCCCCAGCCCGCCACATCGATCACCTTGCGTACCAGCGAGTACCCGTTCGAGTGAATACCCGAAGATGCCATACCGATCAGCACATCGCCCTCGCGCACGCGATCGGGGCCGAGCAGCTCATCGGCCTCCACCAGACCGGTTGCGGCACCGGCAACATCGTACTCATGTTCAGCCAAAAGCCCCGGATGCTCCGCCGTCTCGCCGCCCACCAGCGCGGTACCGGCAACCTTGCAAGCCCCGGCAATACCCCGCACAATATCAGCAATACGCTCGGGAACAACCTTACCCGTAGCAATATAGTCGGTCATGAAAAGGGGTTTCGCACCGCACACCACAATATCGTCCACGACCATACCCACTAGGTCGTAGCCAATCGTGTCATGAATATCGAGCGCCTGTGCGATAGCAACCTTCGTGCCCACACCATCCGTAGAAGTCGCCAAATAGGGCTTGCGATATGAGGACAACGCCGAGAGGTCATACAGCCCGGCAAAACCGCCCACACCGCCGATTACCGAAGCGTTGTGAGTCGCCTTCACCGCATCCTTCATCAGCTCGACGGCGCGGTCGCCCGCCTCAACATCAACGCCAGCGCTTGCATAGGTTACAGAGGTGCTGTTTTCGCTCATGGGTCTATTAGTCCTTCGGGGTTATAGGGCGTGAATTAACGTGTGCGGGAACCAAGTCTTCCTCGGTCAAAAGCGCTTCAAGATCGGCATCGGGACCGGGGTTGCACATGCCCGGTGCCGGTTGTTGAGCTTCCTGAACAGACTCGACGGGTGCGGATGCCCCAGAGCCAGCCTGCGCCTGAACCACCGGAAGCGCAGCGGTATCGAACTTGTTCTCCAAGGTATCGGTACCGGTGCGGGTTTCAATGGAGACAGCCTCCGCATGCTCGGGCTTGCTTGGTACCGGGCGCTCAACGGTCACCTCGGCCGCCTTGCCGGCGAGCGGTCCGCCCTTGCCTTCTTCGGCATCGAAGAGCGATTTGCCGCGGCGCTCCTCCGAGGGGAGCTCAATCGGGTATTTGCCGGTGAAGCAGGCCGTGCACATGTTTTTCGCGGGCTGTTCGGTTGCCGCCATCATGCCGTCTTCTGAAATAAAACCGAGCGAATCGGCACCGAGAGAAGCGCAAATTTCGTCCACCGAAAGACCGTTCGCAATCAGCTCTGCGCGTGAGGCGAAGTCGATACCGTAGAAACAGGGCCATTTCACGGGCGGGGAAGAAATGCGCACGTGAACTTCTTTCGCCCCGGCCTCACGAAGCATGCGTACTAGGGCCCGCTGAGTATTGCCGCGCACGATCGAATCGTCAATGACAATCAGGCGCTTGCCTGCAACCACGGATTTAAGCGGGTTCAGCTTCAGCCGAATACCCAGCTGGCGAATGGTCTGCGAAGGCTGAATGAAGGTACGCCCCACATAGGCGTTCTTGACTAGACCGTTACCGTAGGGAATGCCGGACTGCTCGGCGTAGCCGATGGCCGCAGGGACGCCGGATTCTGGTGTGGGCATCACCAAATCTGCTTCGACTTGGTGTTCACGGGCGAGCTGGCGCCCCATCTCCACGCGGGATTCGTAGACAGAGCGCCCCGCAATCGTAGTATCCGGGCGAGCCAGGTAGACGTATTCGAAGACGCATCCGGCGGGTTTTGCCTCAGCAAAACGGTGTGAACGCAGACCGTTTTCGTCGATCGTAATAAGTTCGCCGGGTTCAACCTCGCGCACAAAAGATGCACCCACAATATCGAGTGCCGCAGTCTCGGAGGCAACCACCCAGCCCCGCTCCAAACGCCCCAGCACCAGCGGGCGAACGCCCTGTGGGTCACGCGCCGCATAGAGAGTCTGCTCGTCCATGAACGTGAGGCAGAATGCGCCTCGCAGGGTGGGCAGCAGATCGAGAACGGCTTCTTCTAGAGAATCAAAATCATGCTCGGCTAAAAGCGCGGTTACCAGTGCGGTATCGGTCGTATTGCCCTGTGCCAGCTCACCAAACGCCGGGGGCTTGCCGCCGTTCTTTTGCAGCAGCTTATCGTAAAGATCTGCCGAGTTCGTCAGGTTGCCGTTATGCGCCAAGCAGAGTGTGCCGTGCGGGGTGGTGCCCAGAGTCGGCTGAGCGTTCGCCCAATGGGATGCGCCGGTTGTGGAGTAGCGCGCATGCCCGATAGCGTGTTCGCCCGGCATGGAACTGAGCGTGGCCTCATCAAAAACCTGAGACACCAGCCCCATGTCTTTATACACGTGGATGCGCTTGCCGTTGCTCGTTGCGATACCGGCGGATTCCTGCCCGCGATGCTGCAGTGCATACAGGCCGTAGTAGGTTAGTTTTGCCACGTCCTCACCGGGAGCCCAGACACCAAATACGCCGCAGGCGTCCTTGGGTCCGTGGTCTATCGGATCGAGATCGTGAGTGAGTTTTCCGTCAGGACGAATCAATTCACATCTTTTCGACGTTGGGACTGCGGGAAAGTCTTGTCTGCGCGCGGGTGTGTGAGCCGCCGGGCAGCTGTACCCTCGGGGAGTACACAGACATTTCTAGTCTACCCTCTTTCACGCCACTCTGTGGTGTACGCTACGAAATTTAACGCCCGCAGGGGTGATGAATATGTCACGTGTGGCTGCGTCAAGCGTTTTAGGATGCGCCGCTCGCTCCTACTTATCCTCTTCTTTGGATTCTGGCTCAACCTGCGCCGTTACGGACTTTTTGAGGGAGCGGCGGTCAAGCCACAGGGCCACGAGGGCGCCCAACGCCACACCGACGGCACCGTAAATGACCGCGATAACACCGAACACTGATGTTTCAGAATATGATGGATCGCCTGGGCCCACGATCACCGAAATAAACGCCGCAATAAGTCCGATGATGAGCCCCAGCATCATGAAAGCTACCACCGACGGGGCACGGCGAACCCGCACCTGTGAGTACTCGATTTCGGTTTCAGGGGATGTATCAGCTTCGGGCGTGGGGGAATCTGGCTCCGAAGAATCAGAGTGGGAATTAGAAGGTGTGTGTGCGCTACTCATGTCTTCAAGTCTATCTTTTGGGGTGAATCCTGCCTAATGATTCTTGGCGACGGCGGGGTGCGGAAAACGCGGCTGAAGGAGTGCTACCTGCTCTAGGGCGTGCGCGATAAGACTTGAGGTGCCGTTGTCAGGTAGCTCGGCGCCTAGAACAACGGGAAGTAGCGGGATAGATTGCTGCGTTCGCCGCTGGCGGTCAGCAGTCCGGATGCGCTCGCATCGTCCCAGTCCAGGGCACCGGCAGCCAGCGCACACCAGATAAATCCGCTCGTTTCGACTACACTCGGCGGCGTGCCGCGGGTATGGCGAGGCCCGGCAATACATTGGGTAACTCCGTAGGGCGGAACCCGAACCTCCACGCTGTTGCCGGGGGCAAGCGTGGCGAGCTCTTCAAGGGCGTACCGCACGGCGGTAGCGCGCGCACCGCGCGGCAGGCGAGCGAACGATTGTTCTATATCGGCTCGATTTTCCTGATCGGCAAGCGGTTTTTCATCGGAAAGTGCAGAGGCAAAAACCTGTCTAACCTGTGCAAAGGCCGCCGCGCCGTCTGCCTCCGAAACTCGACGGCGCACACTCACGCGCTCTCACCCACCAGCGGTTCTAAATCCGCGCCAGGAACCCACCCTCCAACTTCGCGGGGCGCATTATCCTGCACGCCGCCTATCACGGGGCGAGCCACCTGCGGAAGAAGCTGCTGCACCTGTTCGGAAGGCAGATGCCCTGTAGCTTCCAGCGCCCACAGCGCTACCGGGTAGGCGGCACGGGTTGCGCCGTCGGAAATCTTCACGACCACGGACGCGCCAGAACGCAGACCCACACACAGTACTCCGGCGGCGCCGCTCTTGACGACCGCATCCAGCTGCTCACTCAACACCGTATCGGGCATACCGGGGGCCTGAATCAGCTCAGGGTAATCCACCATCGCAGTCGCTACGGTTGAGGCGCGCGCATCCGCATCCATATTGCGAATCGCCGTGCCGAGCGTCGAATAGGCACGCGCCAGACCCAGAGCTGAGACTGCCGCGACGGGGGCACCGCATCCGTCAATACCCGATGTGCCCACAGGCTCGCCCGTAAAACTCGCGATCTCCTCAGCAATCATGCGCTGCAGCGGGTGCTCGGGGTCGCAGTAATCCTTCATCGTCCACTGGCGCGAATCCGGGTCTATAACCGAGCGGTCCAGCTGCGCGGCACACGCCCACAGAAACCCGGCATGCTTACCCGAACACGGATGCGCAAGCGGAGTTTTCGCCAAATCCGCGCGTACCATCTGTTCGTGCGCGTGCGCATCAGCGGGGTAGGCGGTGGGGCAGAGCAGGGCGGTCGCATCAACACCGGCTCCCTGAAGCACGTCTTGAACCGCGCGCATCTGCTCGAACGTTCCCTGATGCGACCCGCACGCGATCGCTACCTGCGCGCCACGCAGCGGCGCCCCCGACTTGAGCGTGCCGATAGCCTGCAGTGGCTTGAGTGCCGAGCGGGCAAAGAATGGCTGGCTCATGTCTCCGAGGGCAAGATCGGTGGTGCCTTCAGGGGAGAGCACCACCACGATACCGTGGTGGGTCGTCTCGATCAGGTCGTTACGAGTCTGAAATACGAGTTCGGCGTCTGTGAGGGAAAGCTGAGGAGAAGTCATATATCCACAATAATAGTGCTAAAAATAGAAATTCTAGCGGATAGAATCACATGAGCGCGGTGATGGCTGCCGTACCGCCAAAAATAATGCCGGGCGCATTCGCAATCACGATGGGCCAGTCTTTCTTCTCGCGCCAGATACCGTATGCCACCCACAGCGTGCAGTTAATGGCGGCGACGAGCGGCTGAATCCAGTCGCCCTTATGGCCGTTAATATTGCCGATAATTTGCGGGACATAGAAGACTTACTACACGGCGTTTGTGAGCTGCCTGAAAGAACGCTCCCGGTACACTGGTAGAACAGTAAAACGCGGCGGAGGCATCAT
>ERZ773090.548-NODE-548-length-18534-cov-21.6724_pt1 | contig 18534 bp, 18 predicted proteins | sample MGYA00580579_ERZ773090 | MGnify/ENA primary metagenome ERZ773090 (study PRJEB29015, sample SAMEA2738014) | human oral metagenome | biome: human oral; feature: human-associated habitat; material: dental | place: China | collected 2132 ... | reverse complement strand
AGCGTTCGACTGAAAATCGAAAGGTCACCGGATCGACGCCGGTCGGAGCCACTGTGAAGAGCCGTTTCTCTCCCCATTCGGCATAGTAGGGTAACCGCCATAGGATTCACTTGCGAGCGAGCAGCGGTTGCCATTCGGCGACATGCCGATCGTCGTTCGATGACAGGAGGAGAGAACCATGACATTCGTCAACATCACCGCACTCGCCTTCCCGGAGGGCGCCCAGGCGGAGATCGAGCGGCGCTTCGCGGCCCGGAAGAAAGCCGTCGACTCATTCGAGGGATTCCTGGGATTCGAACTGCTGCGCCCCGTGATCGGCGAGGACCGATACTTCGTCGTGACCAGATGGGATTCGCGCGAAAACTATGAGAAGTGGGTCGCCGCACGGCCCACGGGCGGGCACGCCGACGACGAGCGCCGGGGAATGAGCGTGGATCTGCTCGGGTTCGAGGTCGTCCAGCACGACGAGTGATCCGCCGGGGCGGCGCGAAACCCGCAGCCGATCGGCGCCTGCCGCATCTCTTTCGGCCACCGACCGCGCGGGGAGGACGCCGCAGAGATGCACCACGAAGCGGGCTGATGCTGCCAGACCGGCACGCACTAGGAGGAGGCCGCCTTGACGTCGCACGCCAATCGGGCGAGATGGACGGTCAGATAGGCCACCTCGTCGTTCGAGATCGAGTGGCCGAGGCGAAGCTCCAGCAGGGCGCGAATGCGCTCGGCCAGCCTGTGGGCGGCGGGTTCCTGCTCCTCGAGCATCGCCACCACCGAGGGTGCGGGTCCTGCGAGCCCCAGGCCGTCGCGGTCCCGGACGAAGAAATAGCGCAGATGGGCGGCGAACCTGGCAGCGTCGACGGAATCGGGTTCGAATCCGGGCATCGCGGGACAGCAGGTCGAAGACCCGCCGGATCAGGGCGGAGTGGCCGAACGTCTCCTCCATGCCGGCCCCCGGTGCAGGCGTGGAATAGATGCATGGCCAGAGCGGAGGCCTCGCCTGCCGGCAGTGGAGGATCCAGGCGTTCGAGGAGGCGCTCGGTGACCAGCGTCAGCCGCTCCGGCGGGATCTCGGCGAGCACCTGCGCCACGGTGGCGGCGTTCCCCACCGGGACGAAGCGCCTGACGACCCTGTCCGCCTCGGCCGGATCCCCGGGTGGGCGCGGAAGCCCAGACCGCGTCCGGTCAGCACCGTCTCCCGCCCGAGTTCGTCTCGGGCGAGCACGACGTCGTTGTTGAACACTGCGGATATTCGCATGACGCCCCGGGCGGGATCCCGCCCGGCGCCGATCAGCCGAGATCGGCGCCGTTGCCGGCGATGATGGCCCGGTAGGCGTCGAAGGACTTCTTGCGGTAACGCTCCAACGTCCCGGTGCCGTCGTCGTTGCGGTCCACGTAGACGAACCCGTACCTCTTCGACAGCTGCGCCGTCGAGGCGCTGACCACGTCGATCGGGCCCCACCAGGTGTAGCCCCAGACGTCGACTCCGTCCCGGATGGCCTCACGGACCGACTTCAGATGGGCGGTGAGGTACGCGATGCGGTAGTCGTCGACGACGGTCAGCCGCCCGTCCACCTCGACCAGCTCGTCGCGCGCCCCCAGGCCGTTCTCGACGATGAACAGAGGCTTGCCCCAGCGGTCCCAGAAATCGTTGAGGACGATGCGCAGCCCGACCGGGTCGATCTGCCATCCCCACTCCGAGCTCGGCAGGGTGGGGTTGGGGACGCCGCCCATGATGTTGCCCCTCCCGGCGCGGACGCCGGGATCGGCCGAAGCGCACACGCTCATGTAGTAGCTGAAGGAGACGAAATCGACGGTGTGACGCAGAGTCTCGAGGTCCCCGTCGGCGACGTCCAGCTCGACCCCCAGCTCCCTGAGCTTGCGGAGGAAGAAGCCGGGATAGGCGCCGCGGCAGTGGACGTCGGCGAACGCCAGCGAGTCGCGCTCGAGCTGCTTGGCCGCCCACACGTCGGACGGGGCGGGCGTGAGCGGGTAGGCGGGAGTCGCGATGACCATGCACCCGATCTTCAGCTCCGGGTCGATCTCGTGGGCGATCCGGGTCGCCGACGCCGAGGCCACCAGCTCGTGGTGCACCGCTTGGTAGAGGTCCTGCGGGGAGAGTTCCTCCTTCGGCGTCCAGATGCCGCCCGCGAGAAGAGGGGCGTGGAGCACGGCGTTGATCTCGTTGAAAGTCAGCCAGTGCGTGACGCGGTCCGCGAAGCGTTCGAACAGCGTCCGGGCGTAGCGCTCGTAGAAGGCGATCATGCGGCGGTCCACCCAGCCGTCGTAGGCGCGGGCCAGATGCAGCGGAGTCTCGTAGTGGCTGATGGTGATCACCGGGGTCATGCCGCGGGAGAGGCAGGCGTCGATGAGCCGGTCGTAGAATGCCAGGCCCGCCTCGTTCGGGGCCTCCTCGTCGCCCCGGGGGAAGATGCGGCTCCAGGCGACGGAGAATCGGAAGGCGGTGAAGCCCATCTCGGCGAACAGGTCAAGATCGGTTTCGTAGCGGTGGTAGAAGTCGATGCCCTCGAGCTTGAGGTTGTCGGGGGTGGGTTCCTCCGTCGGCGGAGCGGCGATGCCCTTCGGCATGACGTCCTGGATGGAGGGCAGCTTTCCGTCCTCCAGGTAGGCGCCCTCCAGCTGGTTCGCCGCCACGGCGCCGCCCCACAGGAATCCTTCGGGAAAGGCGTTGGTCATCTCGGTTCCTCTCTTCTTCTCGGTTGTCTCGTACGGTCGATCCGTCTGCTGGCTGTGGCCGTTCGCCCCGTCTCCATTCGGCCACGATTCACAGGGTGACCGTGATCGCGGTCTCGCCTGCGGCGATGGCGTCTCCGGATGCGGGGGTCACGGCTCCCTCGTGTAGACGCCGGTCGAGCCAGAGCCATGGCGTCTCCGGATGCGGGGGTCACGGACTTCAACTCCGCCGTATTCGTGACGACGACAGTGGCGGTCGAATGCCCGGCGGCCTGGACGGCCGCCAAGTCCACATCGGCGAGCACTTGGCCCGTCTCGACCCACTCGCCTTTCGCCACCCTAGGCGTGAAACCCTCCCCCGCCATGTCGACGGTGTCGATCCCGACGTGGACCAGCACCTCCGCTTCCTCGTCGGTCCGGATGCCGTAGGCGTGCCCCGAATCCATGAGGACTATGAGCCTACCGCTCACGGGGGAGCGGACGGTGGACTCCACGGGTACGTTTCCGAGCCCCATCCCCATCGTCCCGGAGGAGAACACCGGATCCGGGACCCGGTCCGGGGGATGATGCGGCCGGCCAGAGGGGCGGCGACCAGCACGTCGCCGGCCGGCTGGGCTGCGGCGGAGGCGGCCGAATCCGAGCCGGCGGAGGGCCGGCTGGAATCGGCGGGATCCGCTCCGGACTCGGCGGGGTCGGTGATGCCGGCCAGGAAGCCGGAGAACGCCGCGGGCCCCGCGGGCTTGCGGGTCTCGGGGTCGCGGGTGCGGATCATCACGGCCAAGGTGGCGGCGGCCTGCGCCATCACGGCGCCGAGCACCGGGCCGGCCAACACCGTGAACCCCTCGGAGCCGATCCGGGAGAGCATGATCGGGACGAGGCCCCAGTGCAGGCCGAAGATGACGGAAACCTGCCACGAGCCGCCCATGACGGCGCCGGCCAGCGACCGCAGGATGGGGTGCACGATCTCGCTGACGAGTTCGATGAACCGGTTGAACAGCGAGCCCCTCCTCCGCTCTTCTCCGGTCTGATTCCCGTCCTTCTCCCACTCCGCCGATGTGCAAAAGAACTTCGCACATCCGCAGGACGTGTAAAAATTTCGCCCGATCTTTTACGCGTTCCGCCGTCGCGTCTAGAATCTTCCCATGTGGAAGCCCGACGAGCCGTATAACGACCTCCCTCCCCCGCCGGTCGACAGACTGGAGACCCGCCCCGTCCTGCGAGCGGCGGCGGAGGCGAGAGGGGCACTGGCCGGGCTGAACCAGGCGGTCAAGCGGATCCCCAACCCCGCCATCCTGATCTCCTCCATCCCGCTCCTCGAAGCCAAGGCGAGCTCGGAGATCGAGAACATCGTGACCACCACCGACGAGCTCTTCCGGCATGCCAGTTTGAAGGACGCGGCAGCGGATCCGGCGGTCAAGGAGACGCTTCACTACCGTGAAGCCCTCTTCGCCGGACTCCGGGGGATCCGCCAGCGCCCCCTCAGCGCGAACACGGCAGCCGAGGTTTGCTCGTCGGTGACGGGACACGAGATGAGCCTGCGGTCTCTGCCGGGAACCTTCATCGGGAATCCGGTGACGCTGCACCCCTGCTATACGCCGCCCGAGGGAAAGGAGCTCCTCGCCCGCAAGCTCCGAGAGTGGGAGGAGGTCGTTCACGCCGGCGATGAGCTCGACCCGCTCGTCGCCATGGCAGCGGCCCACTACCAGTTCGAGGCGATCCACCCCTTCACCGACGGCAACGGACGGACGGGCCGGATCCTCAACATCCTCATGCTCGTCGAACGCGGCCTTCTGGCCGAGCCGGTCCTCTACCTCTCGCGTCACATCGTCCGGAATAAGAATCAGTACTACGACCGTCTGCTCGCCGTGACGAGCGACGGCGCATGGGAGGAATGGCTGTCCTTCATGCTCATCGCGGTGCAGTCGACCGCGGAGGAGACCCTTTCGACCCTCGACCGCATCCAGGGGCTCCGCTCCTCCATCCGAGATCAGACCCGTTCCCTCTTCCGCGGCGGGTTGAGCGCCGACTTCCTGGACGCCCTCTTCCACCAGCCGTACTGCCGGATCGCAGACATCGTCCGCGCCTGCGGCGTCTCGCGCCCCACGGCCGCCAAATGGCTCGAAGGCCTCGTCGAACTCGGGTTCCTCCGGGACGAGAGGATCGGCCGCGAACGGATCTTCGTCAACCTGCAGCTGATGGACGCCCTCTCCTAATCCGCTCCCCGGCCCTGCGGGGCGGGCATTCCGCCGCCGTCCGCGAACGGCGGCCCGTGCACGCTAGGAAGGAAACATGAAAGCCTCGATTCCGCGCATCGTCCTGCGGACGGCCTTGGGCGCGGCGGGATGCGCCTACGCGTCCCTGGTTCTCCTGCCGGGCTCCGCCCTCGCGTCCTGGCTGTCGAGGATCCCCCTGGTCGCACAGGCCATCGCCTTCCCCTCCATCGCAGCGGCCGGGACGGTTCTCGCCGTCGCCGCGGCCCTCCTCGGCGGGCTCCTCGCGAGGAGAGTCGAAGGCCCGCGCGCAGGCGGCGGACAGCGAGCGGCGAAGGGAGGCGGGCCGCGGCCGGCGAGGCGGGGGCCGACCGGGTTCGCCCTCGCGTGCTCCGCGCTGTTCGCCGTCCCGAGCCTCATCCTGGCCGCCAGCCCCGGCTTCGGGATCGCGAGTGCGAGGGGCGAGAGCTTGAGTTCCACGTCCTCGGCCGCCGTATCCGTGATCGCATGGAACGCGGCCGGGCGGGCCGGCCCTGAGGAGATCCGCGACCTGCTCGACGGGCGCGACCCGGATGTGATCGTGCTGCCCGAGTACCGCGACGGCGGGGAGGCCGGGGCGCGCCGGCTCGCCGGCATGCTGGCGGCGTCGGGCCGCGACCCCCGGAACTACTCCGTGTTCTCGTCGCCGACGGATCCGGCGTACGATCCGACGACGGTCGTCATCCACAAAAGGCTCGGCGAGTATCGGGCCGCCGGCGGGATCGCGACGACGTTCGGCAGCCTCACCCTGCGCCCTTCGGATCCGGCGAAGCCGACGATCGTCGCCGTTCACACCGCTCCGCCCGTTCCAGGGCTGATGGGCCGCTGGCGCAGGGACCTGGACGAGGTCCGGGCGTACATGGACCGCGAGAGGGGCAGGGCGATCCTGGCCGGCGACTTCAACGCCACCCTGCGACACGGCGGGCTGGGGAGCAGTCCGCGGTGGGCGGACGCACTCGCCTCCGCGGGCTCGAGGGAAGGCACCTGGCCGAGTTCGCTGCCGGCCGCCCTCGCCTCTCCTATCGACCACGTCTTCGTCAACTCCGGGGCGTCGGTGGTCTCGGCGGAGGTCATCGGGCTGGGCGGATCCGATCACAACGCCGTCGCCGCGCGCGTAGCCTTCTGAGGGGAGGCACGGCCGCAGGGATGCGCGGTGTCCGGCGCGTCGCGACCTTCTGCGCGTCGCGGCCGGGCGGTGCGCCGATGCCCGCAGCGGATCGCACGCGGCGTCTCTTCCGGGCTTCCTTCCGGTTCGGCCGGCCGATTCCTCGCCCGCGCACCGCCGCGGCCACGCCCACCCGGAGACCGCATGGACGGGCACCGCCTGCCGGGCCCGCGCCTATCTACCGGTACGACCCCAGGTGCCACAGGCTGAAGTTCCGCACTCGGGCGGTTCCCCCCTCGGCGAAGAGGGCGACCTTGTCGGACTTGCCGGCGCTGCCCGCGGCCATGCCTCGGGGGTAGACGGTCTCCGTCATCACGAGCGTCCCGTCGGCCGCGAACACCTCGACGGAGGAGGCGTCCACGACGACGCGCAGCCGCACGAGGCCGTCGCCGTCGGGCTCCAGGCTCGCCGACCGCTGGCCGGGGAAGGACGCGGAGAAGCCCACCTCGCCCGAATGCGAGCGGTCGACGACCAGCTTGCGGTCCACCGCGTCGTAGTAGATCTCGGTTCCCTGGGCTTTCCCGCCCTGCGCGCCGCCGGCCCCTCGCCTGCCGCCCGAGAGGACGACGACGCCGCTCTTCTTCGCGGTGCCGGGGTCGAGCGCGAACGACACGTCGAGCGAACGCCCGCCGACCTCGGAGTCCAGCACGGTCATCCCGCCGTCCACCTTGAAGGCGCCCTTCTTGAACTCGCGGCCCGCGCGCAGGGAGTCCAGGGCCTTCACCGGTTCGAAGGCCAGGCGCTCGCGTCCGTCCACGGTTCGCAGGCTCAGCTCGCGCACTGCGCTCATGGCCGTCCTCCACGGCTTGGGGGGAACGTCCTTGGCGTAGGCCCAGTTCGACATCCACCCGACGGCGTACCTCTTGCCGCTCGGCGCGTCGTTCCAGGTCACCGAGGCGTAGTAGTCGCGTCCGTGGTCGACTTTCGGCACGGCCTCGTCGGCGTTCCAGGCCTTCGTGTCGGAGAGGACGAGCTGGTCGACCATGATGTGGCCCCAGTGGTTGTCCGTGCTGTTGTCCTCGATGACCACGCGCGCCTTCTTCCCCCGCCACTTGCGAAGGTTCAGGCTCTGCCAGGCCATCGTGCCGCTGTCGGTCCCCGTCGCGCTGGCCACCACCTTCCCGTCGACGACCACGTTCACCGACGCGTTCGACTTCTTGGCCGCCGACGGCTCGTAGGGGTGCCTGCCTCCGGTGACCAGGAGGTTGAGGCGGTTAGCGTCAATGGTGAACTCGGGCGAGGTCAGCGAGCCGGTGTCCCAGTCCCCGGCGCCGAAGCTGTCGACGTATCCTGCGCCGAGGTGCCCCGGCAGGTTCCCCGTGGCGGGCGCCTTTCCGAACGCCGTTCCCTTGCCGCCGGGGGTCCACGCCCCGTAGCCGCCGTCGTCGAAAGTCGCGAGCGCCTTCCCCTCCTTGCCGTCGTAGGCGGCGGGGGTGCGCGCCGTGAAGGCCTTCCCGTCCCAGTCGCCGACGAAGTACTGGGCCGTGGCCGAGGCGTTGACGGTGAGCACCCAGCGTTTCTTCGCGGGGTCGCCGTCCGTCTGCATGGGGAAGAGGTCGGGGCACTCCCAGACCGCCGACGCGTCGCCCGCGGGCCCGAAGTCCGACTGGTGGGTCCAGTTCTTCAGGTCGGGCGAGGAGTAGAAGGAGACCTTGTGCTCTTCGGAGAGGGCGACGGCCATCGTCCAGCGGCCCGCGGCCTCGTCCCAGAAGACCTTGGGGTCGCGGAAGTCCTTGGCGCCGATGTCCAAGACGGGCGCGCCGCCGTTGTACAGGGACCACGTGCGGCCGCGGTCCGTCGAGTAGGCCAGGGACTGCGACTGCTTGCCGCCCACGGTCTCGTGCCGGGTCCACACCGCCACCATGGCGGGCTTGCCGTTGCGTCCGAAACCGGTGGTGTTGCGCGAGTCGACGACCGCGGAGCCGGAGAAGACGGCGTACCGGTCCGTGGCTCGCAGGGCGACGTCGAGTTCCTTCCAGTGGACGAGGTCCGAGGAGACGGCGTGGCCCCAGGACATGTTCCCCCACTCGGAGCCTTGGGGGTTGTACTGGTAGAAGAGGTGGTATTCGCCGTCGTGGTAGACGAGCCCGTTCGGGTCGTTCATCCAGTTCTTACCGGGGGTGTAGTGGGTGAGGGGGCGCCATGGGTCGTCGGGGTTCGCCCCCGGGGAGGAGGCCTCTCTCTTCACGGCCCTGACGGTCGCGTTCGACGAGGGGTCCGACGCCCGGGTCGAATGCCGTCCGCTCATCGCCACGGGCAGTGCGGTGACGCAGCTCGCCAGGAGCGCCACGGCGACGAGGCCGGCCCGCCGTCCTTTCCTTCTCTTCTCGTGTCTCATGGTCTTCCCGTGTCTCATGGTCGGTCCCCGTCGATCCGATGGCAGCGCAGAGCGGGGTGGCTGTGTCCAGCGTATCAATATGTGGATCCCTCACCGGGGAGGAAAATACGGTGGCTAAGAGCCGCGCATTGGTGTATGAGAGGCGGCAAAGCCTTGATTCCCGCGGATCCGCCTGCGCCCCTCGTGGGCGCCGGCGGCGCGCACGGTCCGGTTTCCCCGGAATTGACCCTCGTTTCCCCGGAATTGACCCTCGCATCTCGGCAGAATCTGGCATAGGCTCCACTACAGCGTCCCCCAACGGAGAGGGGCACGCACGACAATCCTCGAAGGGAGGCCCCCGTGAGTCAAGCGGCAACCCAGGTCAACATTATTTCCCCGCTGACGGGCATCATGGTGCCGATCGGCGACGTTCCGGATCCGGTATTCGCAAAGAAGATGGTGGGTGACGGTTTTTCCATCGATCCGCTGAGCAACACGCTCCTCGCCCCGATAGACGGCCAGATCGCCGATCTCCAAGCGGCTCGGCACGCCCTGACCATCCGCTCCGCGGACGGTCTGGAAGTACTCATCCACATCGGCCTCGAGACGGTCGCGCTCGGCGGCAAGGGTTTCACCGCCCACGTCGCCCCGGGCGACGCCGTGAAGACCGGCGACGAACTCATCACCTTCGACATCGATCAAGTCGCCTGCGACGCCAAAAGCCTGCTCACCCAAGTCGTCATCACCAATGGAGAGCTCGTCGAATCCATCACGCCGACTCATGGCCTGAAGCACGCGGGCGAGGATGTGGCCGCCACGGTAGTCCTGAAGAAGGCCGTCGGGCAGGCCGAGCAGGGCGGCGGCGAGGGCGCCACCGTCACCTCCGAGGCGGTGGCGCTCCCCAACCCGACGGGCATGCACGCGCGGCCGGCCGCCACTCTCGTCGCGCTGGCCAAGAAGTACTCCTCGAACGTCAAGCTCGTGTCCGGGGACATGTCCGCCAATGCGAAGAGCATCGTCGCGATCATGGGGCTCGGCCTGGCTCACGGGCAGGACGTGGCCATCTCGGCGACCGGTGCCGACGCCCGGACCGCGGCGGCCGACCTCATCCAGGCCATCAAGGACGGGCTGGGCGAGGAAGCCGAGCCCGTCGCCGTCGCGCCTGCTCCGGAACCCCCTGCGGCGCCGAAGCCGGAACCGGCCAAGCCCGCCGCTCCTCCCCGCTCCGGCGATCCGAATACGCTCCTGGGAATCTCGGCGTCTCCGGGCCTGGCCGCGGGAACCGTCGTCCAGCTGCGAACGCAGGAGTTCACGATCGCCGAGCTCGGCCAGAACGCGGCCGACGAGCGCCGCACTCTCCGGGATGCAGTCGATCGCGCCATGTGGTCCCTCGGCGAACTGCGCGACGGTTTGGAAAAAGAGGGCAATTCCGAGAAGGCGGGGATCTTCGGGGCGCATCAGGAGATCCTGCAGGATCCCGAGCTGCTCGAACGGGCGGATGCGGAGATCGACGGCGGCAAGAGCGCTGCCTTCGCCTGGAGGAAGGCCTACACGGATCTGGCCGAGCAGCTGGCCTCGCTCGACAACGAGGTCCTCGCGGGGCGGGCCACGGACGTCCGCGACGTCGGGACCCGCGTGCTCGGGGAGATCACCGGCCAGCTCGTCGAAAAGCCGGATCTGAACGAGAACACGATCCTCGTCGCCAAAGAGCTCACCCCCTCCGACACCGCGCAGATCGACCGGGCCAAGGTCATAGGCTTCGCCACCGTCAACGGCGGCGTCTCCTCCCACGTGGCCATCATCGCCCGGTCGATGGACATCCCTGCCCTCGTCGGGATCGAGGAGCGCGCACTCGACATCGCCGACGGCACGCGGGTCGTGCTCGACAGCTCCAAGGGCGAGCTCCGCCTGAACCTCTCCGACGCCGAACTCCGGGCCGTCCGGGAGCGCCAGAGGAAACAGGCCGAGCGCAAGGCCCGCGAGGAGGCCGCCAAAGACGATCCCGCCGTCACCTCCGACGGGCACCGAGTGGCGGTCGTGGCCAACATCGGCGGAGTGGACGACGCGAAGGACGCGGCGGGGAAGGGAGCCGAGGGCGTCGGCCTGCTGCGCAGCGAGTTCGTCTTCCTCGGCCGCACCACCGCCCCCTCCGAGGACGAGCAGGCAGACGTGTACTCCCAGTGCGCCAAGGCCCTGCGGCCCGGCCAACCGCTGGTGATCCGGACGCTCGACGTCGGCGGCGACAAGCCCCTGCCCTACCTGCCCATCCCCGCCGAGGAGAACCCCTTCCTGGGGCTGCGCGGCGTGCGCGTGGGCCTCGACCAGCCGGAGACCCTGCGCACCCAGATCCGCGCGATCCTCGCCTCGGCGGGCGCCGGAGCGAAGCTGCACGTCATGTTCCCCATGATCTCCACCGTCACGGACTGGCGGAGGGCCAAGGAGATCTTCGACGAGGAGGCCTCCGCCGTCGCGTTCTCCGGCGAGGTGAGCGTCGGGATCATGATGGAGGTCCCGACGGTCGGCATCATGGCCGGGCAGTTCGCCGCCGAGCCCGGTTGCGACTTCTTCAGCGTCGGCACCAACGATCTGACGGCCTACACCCTGGCGATGGACCGGGGCAACGCCAACCTCGCCTCCCAGATGGACCCGTGCAATCCTGCCGTGCTCTCGCTCATCGGCCGGGCGGCGGACGCCCTCCACGCCAATGGCAAGTGGCTCGGGGTGTGCGGGGGCGCGGCGTCCGATCTGCAGGCCGTGCCCATCCTCGTCGGCCTGGGCGTCGACGAGCTGAGCTGTTCGATCCCGGCCATTCCCGCCGTGAAGGCCATGGTCCGTTCCTATGCGCTGAGCGCATGCCAGGAGCTCGCTTCCAAGGCGGTCGCCTGCTCCACCCCTGAAGAGGTCCGCGCTCTCGTCCCCGTCGACGAGATCTGAGGAGGAGAAGTCACATGAGCACTGCTGAAGAGATCGTCAAGGCCGTCGGCGGCCCCGACAACATCTCGAACCTGACCCACTGCGCGACGAGGCTGCGCTTCGAACTGGTGGACGGCTCCAAGGCCGACGCGGACAAGGTCGACGCTATCGACGGCGTCATGGGGGCGGTCCCCCAAGGGGCGAACCATTTCCAGGTCATCATCGGGGGCGCCGTGCAGACGGTGTTCAACGAGATCAACGCCCTGCCGGAGATGTCGAACAGAAAGCAGCCGACCGACGAGGAGGTCAAGGCGGCCGCCCGGGCGGGCGGCGTCCGCGGGAAGGCGGCGTGGGTCGACTCCTTCTTCGAGTTCCTCTCCGATTCCTTCCGTCCGGTCCTGGGCGCGCTGTTGGGAGCGTCCCTGTTCATCACGTTCATGTCGCTCATGACCACGATGAAGGTCATCGGGAACTGGGCGGACGATGAACAGGCCAAATTGCTGTCGCCCTCGTGGCAGTTCGTCAATCTGCTGTGGAAGTCGGTCCTCTACTTCCTGCCCCTCATGGTCGCCTACAACGCCTCGAAGAAGGTGGGGGCCGACCCGTGGGTCGGCTTCGCGATCATGGGCGTCCTCATGTTGCCGGGATTCCTCGCCCTAAAGCCCATACCCAAGGGAGAGGAATACGCCGTCGTCGACATCTTCGGCCTCCCGATGACGATATTCAACTACGGTTCGCAGGTCTTCCCGCCGCTGCTCATAGCCGCGCTGCTGGGGCCGCTGTACAAACTCCTGAAGAAGGTCATCCCGTCCAACATCCAGCTCATCTTCGTCCCCTTCTTCGCCATGCTCATCATGATGCCCTTGGCGGCGTACCTCATCGGGCCCGCCGGCGTCTACATGGGATCCTGGCTCGCCCACTCCCTGGAGTCGATCAACAGATTGTCTCCGCTCATCCTCTCGCTGTTCATACCCCTCATCTACCCGTTCATGGTGCCTCTCGGCCTGCACTGGCCCATCAACGCCATCATGCTCGTGAACATCCGCACCCTGGGCTACGACTACATCGAGGGCCCGATGGGCGCGTGGAACTTCGCCTGCTACGGCGCGACGGCCGGGGTGTTCTTCCTCGCCTGGCGCGATCGTGAGAAGCAGATGCGGCAGACGGCGACGGGCGCGCTGGTGGCGGGCCTGGTGGGCGGCATCTCCGAACCGTCCCTCTACGGCATCCATCTGCGGTTCAAGAGGATCTACCCGTTGATGCTCGGCGGCTGCGTCCTCGGCGGCCTCATCATGGGCCTCGGCGACGGCGTGACGGCCAAGGCATTCGTCTTCAGTTCGATCTTGACGATTCCTTCCTTCAACCAACCGGTCCTCTACACCGCCGGTATCGCCGTGGCCTTTGTCACGGCGATGGCCCTGGTCATCGTCTTCGACTATCGGGACGCCGACCAGAGGGCGGCCGCAAAGGCCTCGCGCAAGGGCGGACGCCCGGCGGCTCCGGCGGCCCAGGCTACGTCGACCGGAGCCGCCGAACCGGCCGACGTCGATCCCGTGAAGGTGGAGGCCTGCATAGTCGCCCTCGGCGGCCGGGGCAACATCGCCTCGAGCGACGGCGTGGCCGCCACGCGGTTGAGGGTGAAGGTCAAGGACTCCTCCAAGGTGGACGCCACGGCACTCGCCGACGCCGGCATCCACGGCGCGGCGGAGGTCGCGAAGCGCGTATGGCATCTCGTGGTCGGCCAGGAGGCCGGGGCCTTCGCCGAGGCCTTCGTCGAGGCCTACACCTCCCAGGCGGCGCAGCCCGCACCCGAGGAAGCGGCCGCGCCCACGGCATAGCCCGGCATAGCAGCTCAGGCGCTCACCCCGAGCATCGTCAGGTCTGAGCCCTCAGGGGCGTCCCGGAACCACCACCGGGGCGCCCCTTCCATGTCCCACGGTCCGTCTCCCGCCTCAGGCCCCGTTCCACACCCGGGCTCCCCGCGCATGAATCGGTCGGCGAGAGTTCCGAGGACGAGCCCGTTCGCCTCGCGTCCGGCTGGGCCCGGACGCCCTTTCATATACATCGTTTGACGTACTACGTCAGACGTAGTATCTTAGCGGTGAAGGAAACCCCATCCGAGGAGCGAGCATGATCAGCGCCGACGCGATCCGCGGCTACGTGGACATCATGATCCTCTCCATCCTGGAACGGCAGGCCTCCTACCCCTACGAACTCGTCAAGACGATCGCGCGCGTCTCCCGCGGCGAGTACGTCATCAAGCAGACGACCCTCTACTCCGCAGTCAAGCGGCTGGAATCCCAAGGTCTGGTGGACTCCCGCCCCGGCGTCTCGGAATCGGGCAAACCGCGCACCTACTATCGGATCACCGCCGCCGGCAACGAATACCTCCGCGCCAAATGCGAGGAATGGCAGGCGACCAAGGCAGTCGTCGACCGTTTCGTGAAAGGACAGAAGTAATGGACGTCATCATCGCCTACCTCGAGACGATGTTCTCCCCCTATCCGCCCAGCCCACGGCTGGACGAAGCCAAAGCGGAACTCCGCGCAATGATGGAGGACGCCTACAGCTCCCTCATCTCCGAGGGGAAATCCCACAACGAGGCGGTCGGGCAGGTCATCACGGAGTTCGGCAATCTCGACGAACTCGCCGAGACACTGGGGATCAGCACCGAGATCACCCGCACCTCCGATGCCTTCCCCGGCAACGCTCCACGTGACGGGGCGCCGAGGCAGGCCGCACCGCCGGCTGGCCCCGACGAAGGCTGGGAGCCCGACGGAAACCGAGAGGAGGGCCCCGTCACCGCCATCGTCACCTCGATCTACTGGGCGCTTCTGATAGTCGCGTATTTCCTGTGGAGCTTCCTCGGCGAAGGCTGGGGCATCTCCTGGATCATCTGGCCGGTCGGGGGAGTTCTCTTCGGCGCCATCCACACCGTCGTCGATACACTTGAGACACGCAGGAGAAAGCGCTCCCGCTGATTGCGCTGCCGCACAAGCGAAAGGGACATGCGAATGGCTAAAGAAACCTACCGATCAAACACCCAACGCACTAAGAGGACGATCAATTTCATCACAGCCGTTTACTGGCCGCTCCTCGCCTTCGCATACAGCATCTGGGGGTTGATCGCAGATAACTGGAACGATCCCTTGATCGTATTCTATGTGGGCACACCTCTCTACGTACTCGCCGTCGTCGTGATCGGCGCTGCGAAGAAGACTCTGCGCGAGGAGTGAGCCCGCGCGAGGACTGAGCCGAACGTCAAGCTCCCGCCCCCTCCGCTCCGGAGCGTTCCGTCATGCCTGCGAGTCGAGGCGTGGCGGAACGTGCGCGCCGACGCACTCAGAACCCATACCTTCTTCACATCGATTAAGGTATACGGGGAAAGACCATTCGTACCGGAGTCGCGCATGGACGATTACCCCACCGATCCCCGCAGGGACAAGCCCCTCGATTTCTACAAAGACGCGCCTTACCCGGGCTTTGAGAACGCTTCGCAGAAGACCAGGCCGCCCGCCCCTTCCGTCCGCGACGCCCCCGGGGCCCGGGAAGGCCTCAGCTGCTGCGCACAGGCCGCCCTTCTGTGCGGCTTCACGATCGTCTTCGTGCCCCTGGCGCTCGCCTGGGCGTTCAGCGCTTTCATAGGCGACGGCGACACCGGCCTCCTCGTCCTGATATGCGAAGTCCTCGTGTACTTCGCGGGCCTTTTCTGGATCCTGAAGTCAGGAAAGAAGTGATCGGCCCGGGAGCACGGCGGGATCCTCACCCCCGCCCCGCCGCATGCCCGCGGAGCGGGTTGACGGCAGCGCTCAGGCGTCGAGGGCCGCGAGGGCGGCCGCATAGTCGGGCTCGTCGGCGATGTCGTCGACGAGCTGGGTGTGGAGCACGCGGCCGTCGGCGTCGAGGACGACGACGGCGCGGGCCAGCAGCCCGGCGAGCGGACCGTCGGTCAGCGTGACTCCGTAGTCCTCGCCGAAACTGGAGCGGAAGCTCGAACCGGTCACGACGTTCTCGATGCCCTCCGCAGCGCAGAAGCGGCCGGCCGCGAAGGGGAGGTCGGCCGATGCGCAAACGACGACGATGCCGTCGAGATCCGCGGCCCTCTTGTTGAACTCGCGGACGGACGCAGCGCAGACGCCCGTGTCGATACTCGGGAAGACATTGAGGACGACGCGCTTGCCCGTCAGCGACTGGCTCGTGACATCGGAGAGGTCCGCGCCGGTGAGGACGAAAGCCGGGGCCTCGGTTCCGGGGGCGGGGAGCTCGCCGACCGTCGAAACGGGATCGCCATGAAAATGAGTTGTGGCCATGTTTCAATTATCGGGATATTCACTTGAATATTTCAAGAGTGGAGATCGCGGCCGCTGAATTTCGCCTCGCCGATGAATCGCCTTTTCCCCCGACTTGGGCGAGAATTGGAACAAGCTGCAATGGCGGGCGACCATCGCCGGGCAATCTAAACCGGGAGAAGTATGAACGTGGAGAAATCGAACACCCCACAGGAAGAAGAGCTGCGAGCACGCGCCCAGGCGGAGTACGACAGGCTCAAAGCCCAGACGGGCCGGACGTCCACGCGAGACGGGAAGACACGGCACGGCGGGGACTCGCCCCGTCGCGAATGGACGGAGGCGACCGGCGGAGAGAACGGAGAGAACGGGAAGACACGGCACGGCGGGGACTCGCCCCGTCGCGAATGGACGGAGGCGACCGGCGGAGAGAACGGAGAGAAGCAGACTGACGGAGAGAGGCAGAGCATCGACTCCCTCGTGAATTCCGTGTCGTCTCAAGTCGCCACGCTCGTGCACGACGAGGTCGAGTACGCGAAGGCCAACGTCAAGGCGGCGATCCCCAAACTCACCGTCGGCGGCGTCCTCGTGGCGGCCGCCGCCTTGACGGGGATCTTCGCCTTCGCCATGATCCTCATGACCTTCGTCCACGTGCTCGCCGCGTTCCTCCCCATGTGGGCGAGCTTCCTCATCGTCGGCGCCGTCCTCCTGCTCCCGACGGGGATCTTCGCGCTCCTAGGCGGCAGAAAGTTGAAGGCGTTGAAGGCGCATCTGGCCTCTCTCAGCTCCCTTGGCGCAAACTTGGCCAAGGACGTCGCCGCGATCAAGAACGGAATGAAGAAGTGAGCGAAAAACGCAGCATCGAGCAGATCGAGGCCGATCTCCAGCGCACGCGCGAGGACCTCTCGGCCACCGTCGGCGAACTCGCCGAGCGCCTGGCTCCCAAGGCGTTGGCCGAAGACGCCAAGAAAGCGGCCAAGGCGACGGCCGAAGGCGCCAAGGAGGCGGTCAAGACCAGGGTCCGAGAGGTCAAAGACCGCGCCACGGCCCTGGTCGCGGACGCCAAGAACGGGGACACGACAGCGATCGGAATCCTCGCCTGCGTGTCGACGGCCGTGATCGGTTATATAACGCTGAAGGCCGCTCGCAGGGGCCATTAGCGACCCTCCGAGAGCAGAAGCCAGAACAGCCCAAAGCAGCGACGACTGCGTCTTGAGGACGGGGAGGGCGGCTCCGTCGCGGTCGAACGTCGACGCATCAGTTACGCCCACGGTGTTTTCCGTCAACACGTGGCATCGGCGGGGTCCAAGGCGCTAAACTAGGACCGCGAACGGACGATTAACCAGATGGGGCGCCTCGAGCCCGCCCCGCGATGAGACGAAGGGGGTCGAGCCATGGGGCGCGGCCGTCAAAAGGCTAAGCAGCGTAAGGTAGCCCGGGATCTCAAGTATTTCACGCCGGATACTGACTACCAGGCGCTCGAGCGCGAGCTCCGAGCGGCCAACAGCAGCGCGAACGAGGACGAAGACGAGGATTACTACGAGATCCCCCCGGCGACGGACGATTGGGACGACGGTCCGCCGAAGCGTTCACGTTGAAGCATTCCGTGGGAGTGGGTTTCACCCGCTCCCACACCTTTTTCCGGGCTGCCTTCGGCTTTCCGGGGGCGTCTCCGGGCGGGTTCCGGTTAGCCGGTGCCGCCCCGGACGCGCCAGGCGCCGAGCGCACCGCAAGGTCGAGCCCTCCGGAGAGGCCGGCGAGCCACCCCGACGCGCTAAGCGTACCGGCCGGACATGCGCACGCTGCCGGCGTCGGCGCCCTTCGTTCCGCGAACCGTGCGCTGCCCGCCTCTCGCGTCGGGGACGGGACGGCCCGCAGGAGCACCCGGGCTCGCCGCGGAGGCGCCTTCGGCCCCGACACGGCCGATCTGCCACGCCTCGACGCCGGCCTGCCGGCAGACGCCCTCGGCGACCTCGGCGTCGGCCTCGGGCAGGAGGGCGACCATGCCGACCCCCATGTTGAGGGTGTCCTCCACGTCCCGCCATGTCAGGCCGCCGAGCGAGCGCAGCAGCGCGACGACGGGCGGAACCCCGATCCGGGAGCGATCGATCCGCGCGCACAGCCCGGGCGGCACGACCCTCGCGAGATTCGCCGCGAGGCCGCCGCCGGTCACGTGGGAGAAGGCGTGGACTTCCAGACGCCCGGCGAGGTCCAGGCACAGCGGCGAGTACAGGCGCGTCGGCTGGAGGAGCTCCTCGCCGAGCGTGCGCCCGAATTCGGGGACGTGCCGTTCCAGCGGCCACCCGGAGTCGGCCACGATGCGGCGCACGAGCGAGTACCCATTGGAGTGCAGTCCCGAAGCCGCCAGGGCGAGCACGACGTCGCCCCGGCGGACGCGCTCGGCTCCCAAGACGGCGTCCGCTTCGACGACGCCGGTGGCGGCCCCGGCGATGTCGTATTCCTCGGGGGCCATGAGGCCGGGATGCTCGGCGGTCTCCCCGCCCAGAAGGGGAACGTCGACCGCCCGGCAGGCCCGGGCGACGCCCCGAACGATGTCGGCGATGCGTTCGGGGACCACTCGGCCGCAGGCGATGTAGTCCGTCATGAGGAGGGGGCGGGCGCCCACGACGGCGATGTCGTCGACCACCATGCCGACGAGGTCCTGGCCGATGGTGTCGTGGACGTCGAGCGCCCGTGCGATCGCGATCTTCGTGCCGACGCCGTCGGTCGAGGTCGCGAGCAGGGGTCGGCGGTACGCGCGCAGATCGGAGACGTCCACCATCCCGGCGAAGCCGCCGAGCCCGCCGACGACCCTGCCGGTGAGCGTCCGGCCGACGGCCGCTCTCATGAGCTCGACGGCCGCGTCGCCCGCCTCGGTGTCCACGCCGGCCGCCGCGTACGCGGAGCCGGTCTCGG
>ERZ773090.547-NODE-547-length-18542-cov-25.0188_pt1 | contig 18542 bp, 20 predicted proteins | sample MGYA00580579_ERZ773090 | MGnify/ENA primary metagenome ERZ773090 (study PRJEB29015, sample SAMEA2738014) | human oral metagenome | biome: human oral; feature: human-associated habitat; material: dental | place: China | collected 2132 ... | reverse complement strand
TGAAGTAAGTCATTAGAAATAGAGAAAATAGTTTTCTTATTTCCCTTAGTAGATTTTACTTGTCCATATCTATCTAAAGCTTGAATTAGCTGAATATGCGATTTTGAAAAGTCTATATGTTTCCATTGGAGAGCGTAGGTTTCAGATTTTCTATCGCCTAAGAAAAAAGTGAGATAAAATAGGACATAATCTTTAAGGGTTATTTTATCATTATCTAAATCTTCTTGAAATGCTGAGAACCATTCTTGTAATTGTTCGTGAGTTAGATATAAATCTTCCTCTTTCTTTGACTCTGCAAGTTGAATCTTTTTAGTGGCTTTTATTCTTCTTAATATTTTTGCAACCTTATTAGCTTCTATATATTCAAGTTCTTCTGCCCAGTCAAAAATAGAAATCACATAGCTACGTAAAGATTTGAAGTTTGCATATTCATTAGCTTTAGACGTCATTAGATTTAGGATAACCTGCTTGTTTTGATTTAGAAACTGTATCGTATAGTTTCCAAGAAGTGGTAGTATATGTTTTTCAAAACAGGTTTTGGTATTAGCAACTGTTGACCTACTTGGTGGTTTAGAAGTAGATGTAGTTTGTCCTTCTTTATAAGATTCCCACCAGATATTGTTATAGAAGTCTGAGAAAAGAATATCTCCTTTTACTAGTCCTGAAGATTCATTATCCTCTATTTGATTTAATTTAGTAAGCAAATCTATCTCAGCTTGTCTTGCCTCCTTCCTTGTTTTAAATCGCTTATCGTAATAGTTGCTATTAACGATACCAAGTGGCATTCGTGCTTCTATTGGGATATAGATTTTTAAACGAAAAGTACCGTTCTTTGTCTTACTGATAGGCATGATATCCTCCTTGTGTATCGAACCAGAAAATATCATGACTATTATAAAACAAAAATATAGATATTTCTAGTTTTGTGAGTAAAGCCATGAATTAATGGCTTCTTTATTAAATCGTATAGTCTTGCCTATTTTTATTGTAGGCAGTCCTTTCTTGATCCAACTATCTAGAGTATTGTTTGAGATACCCAAGTAGTGGCAAGCCTGCTGTTTGTTTAAAAATGGGCTTTCAAGGTTACTATGGTGCAGCTTCTTTTCAATTTCTTTTGTGATAAGTTCAGCAAGTAGGAGCTGAATTTGTTGAACTTGTTCATCTGGTAGAATTACTTGCATCTGTTCCTCCAATGTATGGTATAATAGAGGTATCAAGAGATACCCTACTTACTCTTCTTGATTATCTGCAACCTCGTCCTCGCTCGCCAAAGTTTCGGACGGGGTTTTTGTTTTGTCGTACTCCCATATATCCCATTGATTGTTGAGTCCAACCTTTGAAACTAGCATTGATAGAAGCTCTTCTTTACTTTTCATTTCGTTATCAGGTGTAAAATCGTAAGATAAGTAAGTATCATATCCAATCTCTGGGATTCGTCTCAGATTATTCAATGTTCTTGTAGGGTGAGATTCATAAAAAATAGGTTCATCCCCCACACCTTTTAACGTTGCTAGATGTTCAATTCTTCGAACATATTGTGATAAATCCTCACGATTATTTCCTTTAGTATGGTAGAAGAAGGTCAAAGGATGTTTAGAACTTGTAATAATAATGACCTTAGCAGCGCCTATTTTATTTTGATAACGAGCTGAGATAGGACTAATATTATATGGATCTAAAACTTTTAACCAATCTGAAGCAGTTAAGCTATCTCCTCGGACATCATCAAGTAGTAGTATCTCTTCTCCGTTTACTTCATCAAACATATTTGTGCCTGCGGTCAGGACTGATTGCCATTTTTTATTATTCAGCTCTGCTAACTGAATAAGACTTTTTGCTATCTCTTTTGCAAATGTTGACTTGCCAAGTCCAGATTCACCGTATATGAATAGGATTGTCTTTTTGAACTCTCCGTTTTCCAGTTCATCTTTTGTTCTGGCACACTTAATTTCTCCAATGCTTTTAATTGCGTCGTTTACTTTAACTTTATGAACTGTATAAAGAGTATGATATTGCTTATTAAGTAGTATTTCCTTTTTCGTAATATTCTCATTAAGAATGTTGTCAATTAATAAATCGATATCCTCATAACTTTGTAGCACTTCCTTTTTTGCTTTTCCTTTAAGCCAGCTTCCTTGTCTTTCGTGATAAACTTCTAAGTAGTCTTTACCTTTCAGAGTGAATACTTCGTCAGGAGTGTATTGATATTTGTCTTTATCTTTTGCATGAATTAAATAAGCTAACAAGTTATCGTAGCCATATCTACCAGATTTAGCTTTCTCAAGATACTGAGGTTCTAATCCTATTTTTACTGCTAAATCAGTTAGTGTTGCCCCTTTCTCAAACTTGAGTAAAGCGTGAATATGTGGCTCTTTTAGTTTGGAGGTTATTGAACTAGTTACACTGTCAAAAACAAGTGATGTATCCTTGTCATGCTTGATTGCGTATGCTTCGGAAACAGTTGCGACATCACTAACTCTTTTTACTATTTCCTCAAGAATTTTTTCAATATTTGCAGACTTAATCAGTTCTTCATCCCAACCATTCTTCCAATAAGTCGTATCAAAATATTGTGTAATTGCTACAGAAGTCAAAAGTGCTTCTTTTCTCTTTGTTGCCATGTATGATTAACCTTTCTTTTTTAACTATTCTTTAATTATTCTTTTAACTATTCTAGTGTTAGACCGTTGACAAGCCCAGTCTAACACGCGTAAAGAATAGTTAGAGTTAAAATCTTAGATGTTTTTTGCCTACCGTAGGTGGGCAAGTCATCTGAGCTAGTCCATGCTGGAGTAAAATGAACGACCTCTTCGGGTCGCCCCAGCCTGCCCAATCTAGATGACTTGCTCTTTGGGTTTATATCTATCCAACATTTCTAGTAAAACTGCCTGCATTTTTGACATATCTCTGATATTAGCAACTTTAACTTTAATTGGTTGACTACCATCAAAAACTTGAAACCAACCATGTTGCTTGGGTAGAGTAGCTAGTTTTTGCCCTGGGTCTAGATCAAAAATACTGCTCGAAATAATTGAGCGACTAGCAATAGAGCCTAAGCCCAAAACTGCTCCAAATTGATTTCTTAGCGAGCTATTGCCCAACACCTCTGCCATGAGGTCTTGGCTGACGCAGAGTAATTTTATACCAATAGAACGTCCTTGCAAGAGTATGATTTTCAGCTGATGTTGAGTCTCTTTTTTCTGCTTGCTAGGTAATGATTCTATAAGACTTGTCGTTTCTTCACAGAAAAGTATAAGAGAGTTTCTAGGTCGGCTTCTATCAGCTTTTCTACTTAAAAGTTCATTATAAACTACCTCAATCGCTTTATATGAATTATCTCCAAAGAAACAGTTCGGAGATGATTCAGCGAATAACCAGTCCTCTGATTTAGGGTCACAGGCGACTAGCATCGCTCTTTTATCACTTGGTAAACGAGAAGTTTTATAGGCAATGTCAGCAAGCATTGCGTGAGCTACAATGCTCTTCCCGCTACCAGTTTGTCCTAGTATCAGGAGATGTGGGATAGTTTTCTCCCAACCTATTCTTTGACCTGTAAGGGGTATCAAAGGTTTTGTATCTACCATAAATCAATATCCTCAAACTCTTCCTTAGTTTCAACTTTAGATGCTCGAGCCATTCTATTATAGCTTGCTTCATCTATTATTTTGACATCAAATTTAGCTATCCAGCCAGCACCAACATTCATTTCTATGTGCATATAGTCAAGAGCAAATTCATTTGTGTATTTAGCCAACACACCCATGAAATACTCTTCAAGCTCTTTTTGAGAGTTTGTGTCAAGATTATTAGCGAGATAGATCCAAACATCTATACCTCGTGTGGTAGCAGGATTTATAGTTTTTAACTGTAAATCATGAGATAAGTTTTGATTGAGATGATTGACCACGTTTTGTAAGACAGTACCTTTTCGGACTTGTAGTTGTTCATCAGCTTTCTTATTGAACCACCAAAGTGTGACATTTTGAATCAATGTAGTTATAAACTTAACTTGCTTGCCTGTCAACAAGAGGCATTGTTTCCATAAATTTTCATTTCTCTTAACAACCTCATCTGACAAAATGAGAAACTGTCTTTTTAGAGAGATGCACAGAACATTCACACTTTGCCATAGGAACAGTACAATAAAAAGATAGGATAGTATTTTTATTAGCATATGTTTTATCTCCTTTTTATAGTGAGTAGTTATCATCTACACAATGCAGATGATAACTCACTATTTTTATCACTTATTTTAATGAAATATCGGAAAGCTCAGCTACAAGAGCGAATCCAATGGGTTGCTTCAATTTGTCAAGTACAAATGACAAGTCATACTTGTTAAGTAGGATGTCAGCGTTTATCAAACCATCTAAATTCTCGTTTTGATAGTTCTTCAGCTTTACTCGGAAGGTTGGACAGTAAGCCGATTTAGAAATGCTAGAGAACTGTTCATAGAGTTCGACATCTACGCATGTAAGAGATGCCCATGGTCGTTGATTATCTTGACCTTCATTGATGATTCCGCTATTTGTATCAACTACTTTGATTTCTGCTGGGATATCAACAGAAGTTGATAAAGCATCTAAAAATGCTCTTGCGCTTTCGTAGTTGCCTACGATTAATTCTTTTGCTTTTGACATATGAATGCCTCCTTCTCTTTGCGTGGTCAGACTTTTTTAAAATGCTGACAAGTAATTTTAATCTTTGATGATAACAAGTTATTAAATGTTATCAATTTAACTCAAATAGTACATTTTTCATCACCCCTTTTCTTTGAGTATTCACTTACTATATCGGTAGGGGATTCCTTCAGCTACGTCATTTTAATATTAAAAATTGAATTATCTCAAAAATACGCCATTGTATAAATATTATAGTATAGGTAGTCAAAAAAATACGCCAGTCTATATATATTATAGTATGATGTTGTTCTAAATTTTCGTCAGACTCTTCTTATTTTGCTCAGGTAGTTAGACATCTTCGCTGGGATACCTATTTTTTATGCTGTTTTGATTATTCATTTTCGGTAGGGGAAAGAATTCACGCGAGGGTCTTAGAAATTTTTAACCATACGAAGAACATTCGGTTTTTATTTACAGGAGAATAAAATAAAACCAAGTCAATTTTTCGTGACTTGGTTTATGTTTCTATTTCGTCAATAAGCTGTATCATGAGCTTGAGAACTCGTTCTTGTTTACTAGGTGTTAGTTCCTTAATTTTATATATTAGCTGATTTATTAAGGGATTGCTTTCGGTTACGGATATATCGAAAAAAGTCTCTATATCTGTATCAAGTGCATCCATAATTTTTTGTAATGTTTTTATTTTTATATTAGGCTCAAGATTTTCTAGTTTGTACGTGTATTTTAATGGCAGGTCAGCCAGCTCCTCTAGTTGCTGTTGAGTCAAATTTTTTTGAAGTCTCAGTAATCGGATTCTCTTACCTAGATAAGATTGTAGATTTGTTTTTGTCATATCAGTACCCCTTAAATCCTATCATACTCAATTTTATAGTCTTAAAAAACTACTATAAAAGAGAAATGCTATATAAAATAGTTTTAAAACACTACAATATGTGATAAAATAGGACTATAGAACTATCAAAAGGAGATTTATAAGATGGAATTACAAAAAGGTCATGGAACCATCAAGAAATTACGCACAGGTGCAGTCGTTTCTACTTTAGCACTTACAGCTTTTGGGGTATCTACTGTGGTATCAGCTAGCGAAACCGAAGTAGCCGTTAAGGAGCCTGCAACTAAAGTAGTTGCTAAGGACGAGGTTAAACCTAAAGTTCCTACCCAACAAGACGTAGATACGGCTAAAGCTGAATCGGACAAGGCTAATCAGGATGTAGCTAAGCAAAAAGAAGTTGTTGCAACTACTGAGACTAAGATTGCCGATGCTGAAAAGACTATCGCTGACACTACTAAGAAGGTAGAAGAAGCTAAGACTGTTACACCTGAAAAGGTAGCTGAGGCTAAGGCTGATGCTGACAAGAAAGCTAATGAGCTTGCGACTGCTGAAAAGACTGTAGCTGATGCTGATAAGTCTGTTTCGGCTACTGCTGAAAAGGTAGCTGACCAAACTAAGGTAGTATCTAATGCTGAGAAAACTGCCACTGCTACTGCTAATAAGGTAGCTGATGCTCAGAAGAAAGTAGATTCTCTTTCATCTACTACTGATGACTATCAACTTGAGAAAAATGCTTACGTTCTCGAAGTCCAAGTAAGGTCTGATACTAGAGCAGTAGAAGAAGCTCAGAAGAAACTTGACGACGGTAAAAAGGCTGTAGAAAACAAAGAACAGGCTATGAAAGATGCCCAAAATAAGGTAACTGATGCTGAATCTAAACTTTCTCAAGCTACCAAAGACTTTGACGATGCTAAAGCTAATCAAACTGCAAAAGAAGACGCAGTTAAAAAAGCTAAATCAGCTCTTGACGTAGTTAAAGAAGGTGTTACTGAAACAACTACAGTTAGTGACACTGAGTACCGTCTAATTCAAAAAGACGGGGTAACTCCTTATAAAGTAGGTTACTCTCCAGCTCTTTCACAGGGGTATATTGATGCAATTAAGGCTCTTGCCAATGGTACAGGTACTGCAGATGCAGTTCGTAAGGCAGCCCTTAAAACTCCTTACATGGACGAAGAAACAGGGGTAGGTGCAAAATCTCTTAAAGACTTCAACTCAACTGGAGAGTTAAATGGTGTTCCTTATGGTTCAGAAGACAAAGACGCAACAGAAATTGCTGACTTCCAACACCTAACTAAAGAACAACAAATCCAGTTAGCTACCTATGCAGCGTCAATTATCAACGAGTTGCGTGCTAAGTTTGGTACTCAACCTGTTAAAGTAAGTGATAGTTCTCTTAAATTGGCTGAAGCCTTTAACAACTACGCTAATGCTTTCACTAGTGCTAACAGTGGTGAGTATAGCCAACACAACACCAAGGGTATCAAAGAGAAGTACGAACTTGCTAAGAAGGAGTCTAATGTAAATGTACCATCCCTTGCAATTCGTTCCAAGATGATTCCAGACTTCTTAGGTCTTGGTCAAAAAGTAACCACTATGGCTCATATCAAGCAAGTTATGTACCAAGGTATTGTAAATGCTCTGATGGGTGTTAATGAAAATACATCAAGTGAAGAGCGTTACAGTAGTGCACTTTCTCTTCTTGGATTGCGTGACTCTGACAAGACTAACCTTGGAGTGGGTATCGGATACCTAGGTAGTTATACAACTAAAGGTTACGAAGCATCCATCACTCTGTCAGCCCCTCAAACAACTACTACAACTACCAAGAAAGTTGACGAAAAAGCTGTTGAAGCAGCTCAAAAAGCGTACCTCGACGCATATAAAGAATTCAAAGATTCTGAAAATGCAGTATATCTTGCTAAGTCTAATTACGGTAAAGCTGATTCTGAACTATTTTCTGCTCGTAGTCACTTATCTGACATCCGAATGAACAAGATTGACGTCCCAGCTCTTGAAAAGGCTCTTGCTGACGCTAAAGACAAACTAGCGCAGGACACTAAAGCTTGGGAAACCGCTAAAGAGGTGCTTGCTCTTGCTAAATCAAACGCTACTAACAAGTCTAAGGCTTTTGCAGATGCTAAGGCAGCTCTTAAAATTGCTAAAGAAGCGAAGGTATCGGCAGATAAGGCTCTTGAAACTGCCAAAGGCGAGTTGGAAGTCCTTACTAAGGCTCATGATGTAGCAGTCTTGGCTCGTAAGTCAGCTGGTGAAGACCTTGCTCGCAAACGTGAAGCGTCTAAAGAAGCTACTGATACCTATACAGTTCTTGAACTTGCTCTTACTAAACGTGATGAAGTCCTTAAGGCTTTGGACAAAGAGCTTACTAATACTAAATCTAAGCTTGGTGTACTTCGTGCTGAGTTGGAAACTGCTAAGGAAGAGTTGACTCGTCTTGAGGGGATCGCTGAAGATAAGGCTCGTGTCCTTACTAATTTGCAACAACTTAAAACTGAACATGATGCGCAAGTTTCTGAACAACAACGTTTGCAAGCTTTGAAAGATAAAGCAGATGCAATTCGTAAAGCAGGTGGTCAGCCTAAAGAAGTTACTAACGCATCAGGTAAGGTAGTTGATGTTGTAGACGCTAAGGCTCAAAATAAGGCTGTAGTTGCGACAGTAGGAACTAAAGACGATAAAACATATCAAGCTCCTGCAAAAGATACAAATGCAAAAGCAGAATCTAAGAAACAACTTCCAAATACAGGAACAAAGGATTCAGGGCTTTTAGCATTGCTTGGAGCAAGTGTTGGACTCCTCGCTTTAGCAGGAAAACGAAAATATAATAGATAAAAAGAAAGAGAGCGGAGGCTCTCTTTTCTATGGTGTTGTTCTAATATGTATAAATTTTATATAAGGGAAACTTTTGATATTCTGGTTCGATTTTTACTTATTTTTTATGAAAGTTTACCTTATTTTAATGAAACTGATTGAAATTAGTTGAAATTTTATTTTTTGAAAACCTATGAAAACGTTGATTTTAAAGCACTTTGAAATTAGATGAAATAAGTGGTGCCCCAACCAGGTCTTAAGAAAGCTCGTAAAGCATCACAATTCTCAAAACGTTAATCAATACGATTATATCAACGTTTCAAAGCACTTTGCAAAAATTTTGCAAAGTGCTTTTTTGTCGATTTTTGAGCTCAAATAGCTTTGTGATAACCTTCTGATAACCTCTTCTAAATTTTTAAAATCATGATTTATTTTGCTTTATTGAGATAGTCTGCAAATTTGTCAATAGAGTTTTTCTCACCAGTTTTTGTGGTGTGAGTATAGACATCTAATGTCACCTGACTGCTTGCATGACCGAGACGTTTTGATGTATTAGAAGGATCGATTCCAATTTCAGACATAAGTGTTGCATGTGTATGTCTAAACCCATGTGGGCTAATTGGTTTTAATTTATGCTTTTTAATAATTCGATTCAGTACGTTATTAATGTAATCAGCATGCAAAGGTTCAATTTTGTCATTACTTGATATGTAAGAGAACATATATTCATCACTAATATTCAGCTTTGTAAGAGGAAGCTGAGATTGTTCTTTCAGATAGAAATTTCTCCATTGCTTAATAATATCGATTGTCTCATCATCAAGATAGATTGTACGAACTGAAGATTCATTCTTTGTGCTCTTTTCAATCGCTTTACCGTCAATTCTTCCTAGACTTTTATCTATGTTCAATAGATTGCTGTCAAAGTTAATATCAGCCCATTTTAAAGCGTATAACTCCCCTTTTCGTAGTCCACTAAATGCAAGCAGTCTAAATAAAGCAAAATGTTTAAATGGCTCAGTTTCTTTCACTATATCAAGGAAATGATGTAATTCCTCCAGAGACCAAAAATTATCTGATCTAGTTTTTTTGATTTTAGGCATGATAACATTCTTCATTGGATTTCGATCAATGTAGTTCATGTTGATTGCAAAATCAAAAATTTTTGAGGTATAGGATTTTATCTGTTTGATATTTTTGAAAGTCTGAGATTTTTGTGTAATAAAGTTTTGACAGTCTAAAGGACTGATTTGCTCAATAAATTTATCGCCAAATATTGGTAGAATATGTATTCGATAGATATTCTTAGTTTGGGAAGAAGTTGTTTCTTCAACGGTACCAACATAGGCATTAAACCATTCTTGATAAAGTTCTTTATAAGTGACTTTGGGGTTAGGTTTGTCGGTACTTACTGTGGGGGCAACGACACCAGCTTCTAAACGAGCTTCGTACAATTTTGCCTCTTTTTTGGTTTTGAACCCTCTCTTTAAGTGCCTTTTTTTCTTTCCATAAGCATCTAAGCCAATGTAAAAGCTGACATAGTATAGGATTCCTTTTTTTGTTTTGTATTTGTGTATAGACATTTTTTCTCCGTATCTAAGTTTTCGGAGCTTATGTAATTGAGAAATGAGTGTCTATCTATTTTTTCTATCTTCTTGGCGGATAGCGTATTCGTCTGTTTTAATCCAGCTCTGCCAAACTTTAGAATCTTTATTTTGGTGATTCATATAATCTATAAACTCAGACATAAAACGTTTGTTTTTCTCAGCTAGGTATTCTGAGAATATATGACGAAATTCATCTGAAAAACTATCATCAAGTGGTAGTGTTAATGCCCTTTCGCCAAATTCGATACTCTTATTTAACTTCTCCATATCGCTTTTAAAAGGTGTCACAGAACCAATTTTAGATGTTTTGAAACTATCTGTAACAATTTTAAGATTTGATGGAGCGTGTGGGTTGCTATCAAGTCCCATAATGTAAGCGACGGAAACATTAAAGTATTTTGCCAATTTTTCAGCATTATCTTTTTTAGGTTTGCGGATTCCTTGATTGTATCCAGAAAGTGTAGGATAGGCTATATTTGTAGCTTCGCTAATTTCTGTCAATTTTTTTCCGCTATTTTCTATCAGTTTAGTAATATGATTCGTCATAAGAACCTCCTTTTTATCATTATAACACATTTTATTCTTTTTGAATAAAAAAGCTTGACAAAAATTCAAAAAGGATATATAATTCAAAATGAATAACAAATTAAATGGTTTCGGAGCTTATTTAATTTAGAAATGAGGTGTGAATTTATGTCGGAAACTACTTTAGTTGTCCAGCTTCCTAAAGAATTAGAGAAGCAATTACGTGCTCACTATGATGAGATGATTTCAAATGCTGTAGCAAGAGTATTTGAAGATAAAGAACTTTATAAACCTATGGTTCGTATGTCAGGTTTGTCTAGGTGGTTAGATGTATCTACGACAACAATCCAAAAATGGACGAAAGAAGGAATGCCAACCATGGTGATTGATGGAGTGACTTTATACGATAAAAGAGCAGTAACACGATGGTTGAAGCAATATGAAAGATAGGTACTCGTATGAATGGTGTTCAGTGGATCAAGATAACAACAGATATATTTGATGATGAAAAAATTCAGCTAATAGAATCAATGCCAGAAGGAGATACTCTTATTGTAATATGGTTTAAAATTCTGGTGCTTGCAGGAAAGCAAAATAATAGTGGCATATTAAGTCTAGGGAACAAGGTTTATTACACAGAAGAGATGCTTTCAACAGTGTTTAGGCGAAAGGCTACATCTGTAAAATTAGCTCTCAGCATGTTTGAAGAATTTGGCATGATAGAAATCATAGATGGCGCTATTACCATTCCAAAATGGGAGAAACATCAGAATATAGATGGACTAGAAAAGATTAGAAAACAAACTAGGGAACGTGTTGCTCGTCATAGACAAAAACAAAAAGCACTAATTACAGGCGAGCCACAACTCGTTTTAGACTGTAACGTTACAGTAACGGATGAAAATGATAATGTAACGCAAGAGATTAAGAACAAGAAAGAGATTGAGAATATACTGGATAATAGTTCTAGAAAGCCTGAAACTTATATTCCACCCAAATATTATTCTTTGTTAGAATCCATTTCTTATAAGTACAATGATAGATTTTTGTATCCTAACAATTACACTTTAACACATGCTCAGAAGATGAAGATAGGCGAGTATTTGGCTAGTGGGTATGTAACTAGTGATGAAGTCATTAGCATGATTGAACGGATTCCTGAGGATGCGACGTCTCCTTTGGCGTATTTATTTAAGTCTATGGAGAATTTAAAGCAGGAACGTATGCTGGAGTGCAAAGCTATTGCCCATGAAAATGCCCGAAAGAAGTATATGATAAATGAGTAGATATAGGACTGTTCTAAAGAAATGTTACATCACTGAGGAGCAAAATGAAATAGTGAATAACTTGATTGAAATGACAAATCATCTAAGTTTTTCCTCTTATGCCAGAAAAATGTTATTTAAGAGCTCGCCTATTTATCTTCAATTTGATTTTGAATCTTATCATGACTTTATATTTCAAGTTAGAAGAATTATCAATAACTTACGTCAGTTAGAAAGAATAGCAGAACAAAGTGAGGATTTGGATAATGTAAGGATATTTCACTACTGCGTTGAGCTGATGATAGAATATGAAAAGAAGACAAGTAAACAAGTGAAAGAACTTGTAAAACGACTAAATAAGAAAACGAGGTGATAGGACCATGAGAATAAAATCTGTGTTGAAACAGGTTTTTTTGACGGAAGAAGAAAATAAAAAATTAAATGATTGTATGAGGAAGGAAAATATTCGTAATTTTTCTGAGTTTGCTAGACAAAAATTAATACGAACAGATTTGAACATCCAAAAAGTCTCTTTTGAAGGTTTAGTTCCTTTAACAGAAGAGTTGGAACAAGTCGGAAAGAATATCAATTCTATAGCCCGTCTTGCAACTGTAGTTGGGAGAATAAGCTATGAAAACAAAATAGATATGTCTATTTTGATGCAAAAAATAGTTGATGTGATGGAGGAAAAAGATGTTTATTTTCAAAAGTAATATGGATAAGGATTTTGATCAGATATGCGAATACATATTGAAATTAAAGCGAGCAGAATTATTTCTTCATGGAATTAAACAACAAGATAAAACGAAGGCTCGTTTGTATCATGCGATGCTGGAATACTATGATGCTAACCATAAAAAAGAAAGACATATGAGAATTTTAAAATAAGGAAACGCTGTTAAAAATTTTGCAGCGTTTTTTATATATCTTCTTAAAATATTTGTACACACAAATGACAGTCAAATTGATTTTTGGGATTATTTTATCGAGAAGGAAAGATTTCTCATAATATGACTTTGCGAGCTCAGAGTCTGTATACACACACTCCCAAAATCATCCCAAAATTTGTATACACAAAGTGTATGTACTTTTTGGGATGATTTGAATTTTGGGGAATCCCCAAACCCCTGATGAATTATACGAGCAAAAAAATTTGGGAGTAAGTTTTAGAAAGAACTATTCTACAGTATTTAAAATCTGACTTTAAGTAAATTTTTTATTATGTGACTATTAGCCTGTCTCACTCTGCTAGATACGAGACAAAAAAATACCCGCTATGCGGGTGTGTACTGACCCCCAAAAGTTAGACAGAAAAAATCTAACTTTTGGGGTCAGTACAAAAGCGTTTTTATTGTATAAAGAATATCAAATAGTTTGAGGGTTTTACTTGTCGCTGTATTTCTTCACTATCCTTTTTGTAATACTCCTGCTTTGTTCCTGAAATATCTACAGTGAATACGTCATCCTTGAAGGTATAATTCTCTTTTCGGTTTATGATATTAGAGCCAGTCGGTTCGATTGTTGCACTGTCTTTATCAATTGTAAAGGTGTCGGCCTATCCTTTGTTGCTATTTCCTTTGTTACCTGAAATGGTAAAGGCAACTTCATTTCTACTCTCGTTTATTCAACGGTATTCGCCATCTAAAGAATTGCTTGATTGGTTAGAACATGCAATTAATAAAATTGTAGATAGAGACACTAAAAGTAATGTGATAAATCTTTTCATTTACATACTTTTTATTTCTATATTATATTAAAGAAACATTACATAAGTAAGAAAGTAATTTTTTAGGTTGATCTCTTTCTTTCGGGAAAATCATTATGTTTCGGAAAGTCAAGATTTTGTTATTATTTATGATATACTGGTACCGTAATTATATCCTTACAGAAGTTAAATAAGAGTTAAATTAGTGAAAATAGCGTTAAACCAACGTTTAAACACTTAATAATAGCCGAGTGGAAACATTTTGGCAACAAAAAAGGTAGTAAGATATAATCTTGCTACCTTTTTATAATCTCCGTTTTCGTATAACAGACTTCGCTAGTGATACGAAAGCCGTGATTAAAATTAAAGCGATATTACCCCCTCTAGTTTATCCGCTACCTCCTTCATAGCAGATGGGCGAAGATGAGAATATACTCCTAAAGTCGTCTGTATATCCGCATGCCCTAGCCTATTTTTTAGTTCTAGGTCATTCATACCCAAAGAGAGCAACAAACTAGCATGTGAGTGCCTTAAATCATGTATACGGATGCTTTTGACTCCAGCTATTTCTCCGTGTTTCTTCATGCTATTAGCAAGCATTGTCTTAGTCACAGGTAAACAGTTATAAGAAAAGACAAAACTTATTTTTCCTAGCTTTTTCTGATGATTTTTCCATGAGGATAGCGCCTTAATCGTCGTATCATCAAGATAGATTTTTCTATTACTTGAAAAAGTTTTTGTGGGGTTAATTTGCCAATTATTTTTGTTTTGATAAAACATAGACTTATTGACTTGTACAGCTTTATTCTCAAAATCAACATCTTCCCACGTTAAAGCCTGTAATTCACTTATCCTCAATCCTGTCATAAAGAGAAATAGAAAACAGATATATTTCAAATGTTCTACAACATCATCTTTTTCAAAGGTTTTAATAAATTTTTCAAATTCTTCTTTTGTCCAAAAATCAACCTTTTTTCTAGTCCTTTTCATGTTTCCCACCTGCCGAGCAGGATTTTCGCTCACTATACCCAAAGTAAGCGCCATATCAAATAGCTCTTTTACTGTTTGATGTAAGTCTTTCAAATAGTTATTAGATAAACCCTCTTCTAAGATGTCTGTATGCCATTTTTTTATATGAATAGGCTTAACATCAAGCATTTTCATCGGATAAAAATATTTCAATCTTTTCAACTTAGAAGAAAAGGTCATAAATGTCCTAGTAGTCACTTTATTCTTATAGTGAGGTACAAAATACTTTTCCAAAAACAACTCAACCGTTAAAGTCGCACCATGTACAATAGCTTTTTTCGAGTGTTTCGCTATAAAATCATCATACCATTTCTTAGCTTCTGTTTGAGTTTTAAACCCTCTTTTCTTTTTTTGCATTCTTTTACCGGTCACTTCATCAAAACCTAGAGAAGCAACCGTATAATAAGAACCACTAGCCTTGTCATAATATACATGAGGGATTTTAGGCATATTCTCCCACTTCCTCAAAATTTAATTTAGTACCCAAAATTTCCTCAACAGCTTCGACAGGAACTTGACCCAATCCCTTAGAATTATAGTAAGCAAAGCCCTTTTGTACCATCAAAGCCTTAGCCTGTTTAATCAAACTATAAGCCTGATAATTTCCAAAACCTAATTTTTTCAAATCTTCTTTTGTTACGAACATAGCTTTTTTCTCCTTTTCATGTTATAATTATCTTGTTTTTTTATTTTGATGTGTGATTGATTTTCACGCATCTTTTTTTTGCATCTATTCCATAAATTCCTATCATTCAGAAACATATAGATGTTATCTATTTCTTGCCTTACTGGTATACACTTCCCAAAGCGTACTATACGAAAGCTAGTATTTAACCTTTCATCAAAGAACATCACGATTTTTTTAGTCATTTGTCACGTCCTTTACTTCCTTAGGTAAAATTCTAGGGCAAATACATTCTTCGACTATTTTCTCAATAAAAACATCTCTATCATGGGCACAAAACAAATCTTCATACCTAAAATTTAAAACAGCAATAGTACCATCTTTTTTCTCATAGAAATCTATTCCTTTTCGCTTCACAACTTCAGAAATATTATATAAACGCTCAACTTCTGAACCATGCTTAAAACTTACATCTACTAAAAAGTTAATTCTTCTAAGAAACTGGTTTAAATCCTCAGCCTTTATACGTCCAAAAAATAATTTAGGTGACATATAAACTGGCATAATAATCAACCGAGGAACTACTAACTTATTCTGATACCGTGCTGACATTCTAGCTGAATTAAGAGGGTCAAGCAACTTTAACCAGTCACTCGCTCGCATAGTGTCCTCTCTTAAATCATCTAATAACAAAATATCTTCACCTAAATAATTATCAAATGGGTTAGAAGATGAAGCTGAATAAATATCTCCACGCAATCCCACCTCATTTAATTTAATCTGAGCTTGTAACGCTATATGCTTAGCTAATTCCGATTTTCCAATATCTGAATCTCCTTGAATATAGATTACAGTCATTTGATATTCTTTACGTTCTAAACTTTTCAAGCGTAAAAATGTTTGTCTTTCACCATAAAAATTAAATCCTTCTCTAAATTTTTGCTGATTATTTCCAAAGAGAAAAGCAAGCGAATCATCTTCCATGACATCATTATAGGTTAATTCTCCTAATTGAATTTTAGATAAAGTCAAATCTAAACTTTCATCTGATTTTTCACGTTTTTTTGTGGCTGCATACTTCTCAAAATCTTCTCTATTTTGATTGACAAAGGCTTCATAATCGAATGTATCAAATGTTTCTACATCACTAGCTGGATACTGATATTTATCTTTATCCTTGGCATGAATAAGATAGGCTTTTGAATTTATCTTCCCATACTTACCACGTCCACTAGACTCAATATATTGCGGCAATATACCAAGGCTTAAAGCCAAAACATTTAAATCCTTTTTATTAGAAAATTCTATATACCCATGAATATGGGGCTCAACTAATTTTGTACCATAAGAAATATCTTTATCATGAATAATCAAAGCAATTTTTAAGTCTTCCGATTCACTCATCAATTTTACTCGTTCGTAAATTTCCTTAAAAATTTCAATTTTATTTTTCTCCCAATTTAAAAACAACTTTTTACTGTCCTCTGACCAGTCCCAAAATTCAGGCTTTAATTGTTGTTCAAAAATATAAGTCGTTGTTTGTTTTCTCTTTGTCATTTTTCCCTTTCTAATCATTTTTTTGAATTTACTTACTAAAAACTTGAGCAAATTAAAAGATTTTTGCTTAATTTGCTCACTAATTTGCTCATTAATTTGCTCAAGTTTTTTCGGACTTTTTCAAAATAAAACCAAAGGGGGTTAACCACCCCCAAACCTACGGTTTAAAAGGGTTTTTAGACCATTCTATCGACAAGCCCTAGAATGGTCCGCGCATAGAAAACATACCTTTTGAGCAAATGAGCAAATTAAAACGCTAAAAACTCTTATCAGTTAAAAAAGTGTATAATTAAAACAAAACACTGAATATAGATTGTTAGTGAGCGCTAGTGCCCGCTAGTGATCGCAGTCGCTGGCGTTCCGCTTCCGCTCCTGCTACTAGCTACTAGCTACTAACAATCTATATTCCTGCTAAAAATGCGGTCGGTGCGGTGCATGGTGCTAGCCAACGGCTTCGCCCCCTGCTTTGCACCTACATTTTTAGCTAGTGTATGCGAGTTATCAGCTACTTATATTTCAAAACTTCTACATTTTCCGCCTTATACCAACCTAAAGAGCTATTATTAAGTTGCCCACCAGTTACGTTATAAAATTCAAGTAACGTACCAAAGACCACTTCTAATTCTATAGGTGCTTTAATTTCATATTCTAACTGATGTACAGTATCTACTATTGCATACTTAAATCCATCACTAACACCATCTTTGAATACCTCCTCGACACTTCCAGTAGAAACAACTTCTAAGACAGGAACTACCTCTGTTTGATATTCTTTACCTTTATTCCCCATAAGGGTGACTTTTCTTGTATCTTGTTGGAGAACCTCTCCTAATCTTCTATTCCAATTTGGTTTAGCCATTACTTATACCTCTTTTCCTTGAATTATGTTATAATTTATATAGATTTATTTTGTTTAGCCTTTGAGGATTTTTTTCTTCAAAGACTTTTTTTATACAATCATAAGCAGTTACCCCCTTGAAACCTTACCATCAAATATGATATACTTTATTAAAGTATCGTTTTGATACTTCTATTTTAGTATCATTTCGATACAATGTCAAGAAAAAAGTATCGTTTCGATACAAAAAAAGGAGATATATATGATTTTTCCAGAACGATTAAAAGAACTTCGACAAAAAAAAGGACTTACACAACAAGAAATTGCTGATTTACTCAATGTCAATAGAGTAACTTATACAAATTGGGAGAAAGGAAAGCGTGAGCCTAACTTCGAAACACTTCTAAAATTGGCTTTTGAACTTAACACAACGACAAGTTACCTTTTAGGAGAAAGTAACATTAGTTTTGGACATGATAGTGATGAATTTCAAAAATTAGCCCATTTACCAAACTTCCATTTATCTGAAATGGGGCTTAATCAAATAAGAGACCTAGTTAGAGCTATACCATATCTCGCAGAAAAAGAGGGAATAGAACCAGATAAATACTTCAATATATTCACAAAAGATTTACCCGAACAAACAAAGCTCTTTTTAAAAGCTGTATACTTTACAGAAATCTTAGAAGAAAATCCACCTTTCGGCAACAATTCGGAAACAACAGAAACAAAATAACTATTTTTAGTAACTTAAAACTTATTAAAACTTAATAAAATATAGCATTTTAATTAAGACAATAGCTATATGTTACAGAAGTTAAGTAAGGGTTTCAGTACACGCCAATAGATGTCAAAATATTGATTTTAAGCGATTTTTGATTTTTGGAAACTCATTATATCGCACTACAAATCAATAAAAACTGTACCTTTTTTAGATAAATATATTATCTGGATATTGAAGTTAAGCCCTGCTGTCATTTCGATGGCAGGGCTTTTTAATATTTGGTACACTAACTTCTTATCTATATTTTGGTGGATTTTAAGTTGACATCTACAAAGTTTAATGTTAGAATACATTCAAAAA
>ERZ773090.546-NODE-546-length-18546-cov-4.91883_pt1 | contig 18546 bp, 14 predicted proteins | sample MGYA00580579_ERZ773090 | MGnify/ENA primary metagenome ERZ773090 (study PRJEB29015, sample SAMEA2738014) | human oral metagenome | biome: human oral; feature: human-associated habitat; material: dental | place: China | collected 2132 ... | reverse complement strand
ATTTCTATAATTTATGAGAAATATTTTCGAAAAAGTTTAATCAAACTAAATAAATATTTTACTAATTTTAGAAATATTTTTCAAAAATTTTTATATAAATATGTTTTATTCCACTATATTTGTGGAATATAATAAAGGCATAAATTTTTATGGGAGGTGTTGTATGAAAAAAGAACGAAGTGAAATGATTCTACATGGTGATATTTACAAAATAATCGCAATAATATCCATTCCAATTATTTTAAACAATTTTATTCAACAGTTATACTCTCTTGCGGATGCCTTTTGGCTTGGAAAATTAGGAACTGCTGAATTTGCATCAACAAGTTTTACTTGGCCTGTTATTTTTCTATTTAATTCTATTGGTATTGGACTATCAATTGCAGCTATATCTTTAATTTCTCAACTATTAGGACGAAAAGATTTTTTACACGCACAAAAATATGCAGATACTTTAATTAATATTTCTTTACTCTTTTCGATAGTATTTATGTTGTTAGGATATTTTAGTGCCGATTTGATAGTAAAAATGATGGGAGCTACAGGTAATCTTGCAAAATACAGTGTAATCTATTTAAAGTATAGTTATCTTGGAATTCCATTTATATTTTTATATTATATATATTCATCAATTTTATCCGCTCAGGGGAAAAACACAATTCCTACAATGATTAGTACAATTTGTGTTATATTAAATATGATTTTAAATCCAATTTTTATCTTTGATGTAATACCATTTACATCAATTTCAGGACTTGGTCTTGGAGTAAAAGGTGCAGCTCTTGCAACTGTATTAACACAAGGAATTATGTGTATAGTAGGATTTATTCATTTAAGAATAAATAAAGATATAATAAAATTAAATCTACATAGCTTAGTATATATTAAATGGGAAAAACATATCTTAAAAAGAATTTACAGAATTACTTTGCCATCAGTAATAGGGCAAGTTGGAACTGCCATAGGCTTCATGATAATGAACTCATTTATTCAAAGCTATGGAACAGAAACTGTTGCCGCTTATGGAATGGTAAATAGAATAAGTGGACTATTGAATATACCTCCTGGTGGAATAGGATCTGCTATAACATCAATAATTGGACAAAACATAGGAAATAATAATATAAAAAGAGTAAAAGAAACATTTAAAAAAGCATCTATTATAATAATTATTATGTCAATTTTAATTGCATTTATAAGTTTTACATTCAGATATGAAATCTTATCTTTCTTTATAAATGCGCCAAAAGAATCAGAACTTATGATTCAAGCAAATAGTTATATGTTTTATACACTAATAACTCTCGTAATGTTAAATATGTTTTTTGTATATCAGGGTCTTTTTCAAGGCTCCGGAAACAGTAAATATTCAATGGCAATAGATATGATAAGACTTTGGGTAATAAGAATTCCATTAATACTTTTCTTTAAGTATTTCACTAAACAAGGTGCAACAGGAATTTGGCTCGCTATGGCAATTTCAAATATTTTAGTAACAATAATTGCTCATTTGATATATCTAAAAGGAAAATGGCAACAGGGTTCATTTTGTAGATAAAATATATAATATGATTGGTACAAAAATTGGTGGAAAATTTTCCACCAATTTTTGCTATATATTATACATTTAGTTGTTGAAATTTTAATATCTTATTTTTCAAGCAAAAAAGACAGCGATATTAATCACTGTCTTAAAACCATTTTTATAGTCCCATTTGTTTTGCAACTTCTTCAGCAAAGTTTTCTTCTTTCTTTTCCAATCCTTCGCCTACTTCAAATCTAGTGTATTCTACGATTTCAATATTTCCACCTAATTCTTTTGCCTTATCATTTACAGCTTCTAAAACTGTCTTATTATCATCCAATACATATTGTTGGCTGAATAACGCATATTGTTGATCAATCAAAGTATTGTCTTGAATAAATCTTTCGATTTGTCCAGGTAAAATTTTATCCCAAATTTTTTCAGGTTTTCCTTGTTTCTTCAATTCTTCTTTTAATAATTCTTCTTCAGCTCTTAAAACTTCATCAGTTATTTGAGACATTGAAGCAAACTTCGGAATTCTCTTTAATTGTTTTCCAAGTCTAACTAATTCTTCATTTTCTTTTTCAATTGATCCTTTAAGAGCTAAATATTCTTTTTCAACAAAATCAGCATCTAAATCTTTATAACTTAAATATTGTGGCTTCATTGCTGAAATATGCATACAAATGTTTTGTAATAAATCTTTTGCACCTTTCTTTGTAGCTTCGCTATCACAATTAGCTTTAAGAATAACACCAACTTTTTTATTAAAGTGAACATATCCACATACTATACTATTTTCACAACATGCTTTTGCAAATGCCAATCTTCTAACTACAATATTTTCTCCAATTGAAGAAATTTGTAATTTCAAGAATTCTTCAAAATTAGTTCCATCTATATTTGATGCATTTAATTCCTCAATATTCTTTATTTCATTATTAAATACATGTTCAGTAACTTTTTTAGTTAATGCGACGAAATTTTCATTTTTAGCAACAAAATCTGTTTGTGAATTTACTTCAGTAAGAGCAGCTTTAGTGTTGTTTTCATCAAGTACTAAAGTAATTAAGCCTTCAGCAGCAACCTTATTAGCTTTTTTAGCAGCTTTAGCTAAACCCTTTTCTCTTAAAAATTCAATAGCTTTTTCCATATCTCCACAAACTTCTTGTAATGCTTTCTTACATTCCATCATTCCAGCTCCAGTGGCTTCTCTTAAATCTTTTACCAATTTTGCAGTAATTTCCATAAAATCCTCCTATTATTAATATAATCTATAAAAATAAGGTAAGGATAAATATTATAAATTTAAATCCTTACCCCTTAAAGTTCTACTTGCTTATTATTCAGCTACTTCCTCAGAAACTTCTTCAATTTCTACTACTTCTTCTACTACTACAGTTTCTGTTTCTTCTGCCTCAACTTGTTCTCCTTGCTTAGCTTCTACAATAGCATTAGCAATAGTACCTGTTAATAATTTTACGGCTCTAATAGCATCATCATTTCCCGGAATAGCGATATCAACTTCATCAGGATCACAGTTAGTATCAACAACACCAATAACTGGAATACCTAATATTTTTGCTTCATTTACAGCAATTTTTTCGTTCTTCGGATCTATAACGAAAAGAACATCCGGAAGTTTATCCATTTCTTTAATTCCACCTAAGAATTTTTCTAATTTTTCAGCTTCTCTTTTTAATTTAATTACTTCCTTCTTAGGCAATCTTTGGAAAGTTCCATCTTCTTCCATAAGTTCTAATTTTTTCAATCTTTCAATTCTTTTTCTTATAGTCTTATAATTAGTTAGCATACCACCTAACCATCTATGACTAACATAGAATTGTCCACTTCTTTTTGCTTCTGTTTCAACAGCTTCTTGAGCTTGTTTTTTAGTTCCAACAAAAAGAACTCTACCACCATCAGCAACAATTTCTCTTACAAAATCATATGCTTGTTCAATTTGTTTTACAGTTTTTTGTAAATCTATGATATAGATTCCATTTCTTTCTGTAAAGATAAACTTTGACATTTTTGGATTCCATCTTCTAGTTTGGTGCCCAAAATGTACTCCTGCTTCTAATAAGTTTTTCATTAAAATTACTTGTGACATTTTCTTACCTCCTGTTTTTAGCCACCCATATTCATCAACTTGACAAGGACCACTTGGGCAACGCTTGTTCAATCAGAATATGTGATTATTTACCAAAATATTATAACATAATATATTTCATTTTTCAACATATCTAACGAAATTTTTACAAAAAAATCAGACTACACGTCTGATTTTTTATTAGCAATCAAAAATTACTTATTTACAATTTCTTTTAATGATTTTCCAGCTTTGAATACTGGAGCTTTTGATGCTGGAATTTTGATAACTTCTTTAGGGTTTCTTGGATTTCTTCCGCTTCTTGCTTTTCTTTCTCTAGCTTCGAAAGTTCCAAAACCAACTAATTGAACTTTTTCCCCTTTTACCAATGTTTCTTCAACAGTTTGAATGAAAGCATTCAATGCTCTTTCAGCATCAACTTTTGTGATTTTTCCTTTTTCAGCCATACTAGCCAATAATTCAGATTTGTTCATTAAAATTTCCTCCTAAATACACTATTATATTTAATAATTGCCTATTAAATGGTCACTTAACCATTGTGCAATATTATTATATATTAATTTTCAAAAAATATCAAGCAACTCAGCCAATTTATTTAAAATTTTTAATTGGTAAGTACCCAACTTCTTTTTGAATCTTTTCAAACTCAGTTTTGAATTTTTCAGATAACAGAGATTTTTTTAGATTTTGCTTTATACGTTTTTTACTTTCGTCTGAAAACTTATCGTAATCTTCAACAATTTCATTTAATTTTATTATATGATAGCCAAATTTAGTTTTTACCGGATCGCTAATTTCGCCAACTTTTAATTTAACAGCTGCATCATAAAATTCTTTAACCATAACCCCTTTAGTGAAAGTTCCTAAAACTCCCTTATTCTTTTTAGCTGATGGATCTTTTGATACTTCAGTCGCAACGTCTTCAAATTTTTCTCCCGCTTCTAAACGACTCTTTACTTTTTTTGCATCCTCTTCATTTTCAACTAGTATATGGCTTGCATTAATTTGTGGACCGTCAAAGTCACTACCTTTGTATTTTTCCATAATTTCTTCATCAGTTGGATCATAATTTTCACTAAACCAAGTTTGAAATTTTGTAGAATATAAATTGTCCTCAATCTTATATTTTAATTCATCTTCAGTAAGCTTGGCTTTTTCAAGTTCTTCGTTGAATTTATCACCTAATTGTTCTTTAACTTTAGCAAGATTATCGTTAATTTCTTGTTCTGTAACGCTTACTTTAGCTATTTCTTCTTCAGATTTACCTTCGTCTTTATATTCTTTTTCTAACTTAGCAAATTTTTGTTTAACAACTTCTATATTAGAAAACATATCTAATATATTTTGCTTCAAAGTCAAAGAAGCCTTTTTTCCTTCTTCAGTTGACTCATCATATTTCGCCTTTTGCTCGTCTGAGTAAGATGCAATTACTCTATCATACTCTTTTTGTACTTGATCCTTAGTGATATACTTTTCACCAATTTTTACCATCGCGCCTCTTGGTGCCGAAGCACAAGCAGTTAAAAGCATAGCTGATAATGCAATAGCACTTGCAAATTTTATAAATCTATTTTTCATATCTCTCTCCTTTTTGATTAATATTCTAATCTTTTGATATTATACATTATTTTTTTATTAATGTCAAAGTTTTTTTAATTTTTTTGCTTTAAAAATAGCAAATTTTCAACAAAATCAATACTTTCTGATAATTTATCCTTATCGTAATTAAATATTAACTCCGCATTTTCATTTAAATTGAATTCAATTTTTCTAAATAAAACATCTGATAATCTGCCTATTAGCTGTAAAATATCTCTATTTGTTTGTTCAAATTTAAATACGACAGACTTCTCTCTATCTATTATCCTTATAAAATTCAGCTCTGTAGAAATAGTCTTTAAATATGAAACATTCATAACATTTAATACCGTTGTTGGAACATTACCAAATCTATCAGTAAGTTCATCATAAATTTCATCAAAGTCATCTCTTGATGATATTGCAGCAATTTTTCTGTACATATCAATTTTCTGATTATTATCTACTATATAATTTGAAGGAATATACGCATCAACTGATAATTCAATCGTAGTTTGATCTTTAATTTGTAAATTTTCTCCCTTAACAGTTTTTATGCTTTCTTCCAACATTCTAACATACATTTCATATCCGATAGTCTCTATATGTCCGGATTGACATTCCCCTAAGATATTTCCAGCACCTCTAAGCTCTAAGTCTCTCATAGCTATTTTAAAACCAGATCCAAATTCCGAAAAATCTCTTATTGCCATAAGTCTCTTCTCTGAAATTTCAGTTAAGACTTTATCTTTTTCATAAGTAAAATATGCATAAGCTCTTCTTGTAGAACGACCGATTCGTCCTTTTAACTGATAAAGTTGAGATAAACCCATTTTATCTGCATCATATATAATCATAGTATTACAATTTTTTATATCCATACCGGTTTCAATTATTGTAGTACATAGTAATATATCATATTCTCCTTCTTGAAAATCATACATTATATTCTCTAACTCTTTGTTAGACAATTTACTATGAGCCATCGCAATTTTAGCATCAGGAACAAGTCTTGATAATTCAACATACATTTTATCCATATCATGAATCCTATTATAGACAAAATAAACTTGTCCACCTCTATCTATTTCTTTATAAATTGCTTCACGAATTATTGAATCATTATATTCTAAAACAAATGTAGCGATAGTAACTCTTTCTTCCGGCGGATCATCTAAAATGCTCATATCTCTAATTCCAACTAAACTCATTTGCATAGTTCTTGGAATTGGTGTTGCAGATAAAGATAATACGTCAATATTTTCTTTTATTTTTTTTAAGGTCTCTTTATGTTTAACACCAAATCTTTGTTCTTCATCTATTATCAGAAGTCCTAAATCCTTAAATTCCAAATTTTTTGACAATAATTTATGTGTGCCTATAAGTAAATTTACTTTTCCGTTTTTCACATTTTTCAAAATCTCTTTTTGCTTTGCATGACTTCTAAATCTACTGAGCATTTCAATTTCAACAGGAAAATTTCCAACTCTATCGATAGCAGTATTATAATGCTGTTGAGCAAGTATGGTAGTTGGAACTAGAAATGCTACTTGCTTATCATCCATCATTGCTTTAAATGCAGCTCTTAAGGCAACTTCTGTTTTCCCATATCCTACATCTCCACAAAGCAATCTGTCCATTGGTTTAAACTGCTCCATATCTTTCTTTATTTCATTGATTGCTCTAAGTTGTGAATATGTTTCTTCATAAATAAAACTATCTTCAAATTCTTTTTGCCAAGTTGTATCTTTCGAAAAAGCAAAACCTTTTATTTTATCTCTTTTCGCATAGAGCTGAACTAAATCTATTGCAATTTCATCTAAAACTTTTTTAGCGCGAGTCTTAGTTTTTATCCAATCATTAGAACCTAATTTATTTAATTTTGGTTTATATCCGTCTTTACCAATATATTTTTGAATTAAATTCATTTGGTCTGTTGGAATGTATAATTTATCATTTCCTTTATACAAAATTAAAATATGATCTTTTACAATACCGTCAACCTCAATTTGTTCAATTCCCCTATATTCTCCAATTCCATGATTTTCGTGAACTACAAAATCTCCAACATTTAAATCTGTGTAGTCAAGTAAATTCTCTTTGCTTTTTTTTCTAGTTTTTTTAGAAGTTTTTTTTACAGTTCCATAAATTTCTTTATGTGTTAAAAACAGTACTTTTTGAATTGGATATTCAAAACCTGATTCTAAATTTAAAGTAGAAATTCCTAAAATAGAACTTTTTAATTCGAATTCTAATCCTTCAAATATATTGGAATTTATATTTTCTGCATATAAAATTTCCTTTAAATTATTTGCCTTTTCCAATGAACCTGCAAAGATAATAATTTTATACCCTCTTTGTAATTTAGATTTCAAATTCTGAAATAATAAATCAAATTTTCTATTAAATATCTCAGCTTCAATTGTTTTTAAATTTATAATACTTTTTGGATTTATTATTTTTGTTCTTTTTAGTAGTTGTGTGAAATTAATTATACTAAAATCCTTTATTCTCCTTAAAATATGTTCAAAAGGAATCAAAATATCTTTATGTGAGTCTAAAATCTCAGCATTCTCAATAGAAAATACTACATTTTCATGGAATAAATTTTCTATTTCCAAATTTCTATCATAAATTTTTAAAATATCCTCAGTACATATTATTGAATCTTGAGCCAAATAATCTAAAAGAGTTGAATAGCTACCTTTTCTTATATAGGGAGAGATTAAATCCATATTTGAAATATGGTAATTTATCTTTAAATCATTATAAATTTGATAAAATTTTTCTGTTGATTTCTCAATATCTTTTCCAAACAGTTTTAATTTTTGTAACTTTTCAATATCTTTATTCAAACCATTTAAAATATTTTCAACATCAGATTTTGACAATACCATTTCTTTTGCAGGTATTATTTCCACCTTATTCAACTTTTCAACGGACCTTTGACTGTTAATATCAAAAATACGTATGGAATCAATATCATCTCCAAACAATTCTATTCTTATCGGATTTTTGAAATTTACGGGAAAAATGTCAAAAATAGATCCTCTTATTGAAAATTGACCCTTTGCTTCAACGAAGTCAACTCTATCATAATGCATTTTAATTAAATTTTCTGTCAATTCTTTAAGATTTACTTCCAAATTTTCATCAATATAAATATAATGTGATTTAAAAAATTTTGGTGTGCTGATTTTTTTTGATAAAGCACTTGCAGTTGTAATTATTATGAATTTCTCTTTAGAAAGAAGTCTATTCATTATCTCAATTCTAATATTTTCAAGATTTGTTTCTAAACTATTGATATTGTGAAATCTTATCTCAAAATTTGGATAAACTACAACTTTATCTCCTACCAAACTTTTTAATTCATCACAAAGTTCATTAGCTCTATTTTCGTTTTCAACAAGTAAAACTAAATTTTTATCGGGCAAATCATTAAAAATAGAATATATTAAATGGAATAAACTCTCTTTGATAAGTCCATTACAATAAATTGGAACATTATTTGATTTTAAACCTGAAATCATATCCAAATATGATTCATTATTCTTTAAAAAATCAATTAAAAAATTCATAATTAACTCCTCGTTTATAAAAAATATAGAGGAATATTATTCCTCTATACACATTCCATTAAATTTACACATTGTTTTGTCAACATCGTTTTTTATTATTTCTTCAACCGCATCTGCAGAAATTTCCAATTCTTTTTTCAAAATTTTCTCTTCAGATGGTAAAAATTTACTTAAAACAAAATCTTTTAAATCCATATAATCCGGACATTTACCAACGCTTATCTTAACTCTAGGAAAATTTTCTGTTTCTAAATGATAGATTATTGATCTTAACCCATTATGTGTACCGGCACTTCCCTTTTTTTTAATTCTGACAGTTCCAAAAGGAATGTCTATATCATCTACTACAACTATAATATTTTCCGGTTTTATTTTAAAATAATTTACCGCATCTATAACTGCTTCTCCTGACAAATTCATATAAGTAAGAGGTTTTAGAAAGATACATTTCTTCCCAAACATATTTATTTGACCGTAAAAAGATTTAAATTTTTCTTTTTTCATATTGATACTATACTTTTCAGCTAAAATATCAATAACACCATATCCTACATTATGTCTGGTTCCAATATAATTTTTACCGGGATTTCCAAGACCTACAATTAAAAATGTATTATCTTCCATCAAATAGCATACTCACAGGTCTATTGTTATTTATTCTATCAATAGCCTTTGCAAAATATTGAGCAACTGATACAACTTCGATTTTTCCGCCTAAATTTTTTTCTTGAGGGATGGTATCCGTTACAACACATTTCTCAACTTTTGAATTAGCAATATTTTCTATCGCTTTTCCTGAAAATACCCCATGAGTTGCAGTAATATAAACTTTTTTTGCTCCCTTTGCTATTAAAGCATTTGCAGCATTTGTAATAGTTCCAGCTGTATCTATAATATCATCTACAATTATACAAGTTTTCCCTTCAATATCTCCTATAACATTCATTACTTCAGAAACATTTGGACGTGGTCTTCTCTTTTCTAAAATAGCAATAGGTAAATCCAAATAATTAGAGAAATTCCTAGCTCTCGTAACTCCACCTAAGTCAGGAGAAACTACAACCATATCTTTTTTGTCTTCATCTTTTAACTCATCCTTGAAGAAATCAGCAAGAGGTTTAATAGCGGATAGATGATCTACAGGAATATCAAAATATCCTTGAATTTGTCCTGCATGTAAATCCATAGTTATAACTCTATCAGCCCCTGATTTTTCAATCAAATTAGCAACTAATTTTGCTGTAATTGGTTCTCTAGCTTTTGTTTTTCTGTCTTGTCTTGCATATCCATAATATGGAATAACTACATTAATTCTTCCCGCAGAAGCCCTCTTGAAAGCATCAACCATAATTAATACTTCCATTAAATTATCATTAGTTGGATTGCAAGTTGGTTGAATAATGTAAACATCATAACCTCTTACAGTTTCCTCAACTGAAAGATTAATTTCACCGTCACTAAATTTCCCGATATTAATTTCTCCCAACGGCATATCAAGACATTTACAAATATCTTCTGCAAACTTTCTATTTGCAGTTCCTGAAAAAATTTTCATAGGTCCAGTATAAGCTAACATAATTCCTCCTAAAATACTACTTTTTTATTTTTAAATTCTTTTTATAAACCCAATTTTCTTTTTCAAAAGTTTCACTACGTCCGATTATTAATGAGCCTTCATTTTCTATATCTGAAACAACAGTTGTACCGGCAGCAATAAAAGTATCATTTGCAATTTTTACCGGAGAAACTATATTAGAATTACTACCTACAAAACAGCCATCTCCAATTTCAGAAATGTGTTTATTTTTCCCATCGTAATTTACTAAAATAGAACCACAACCCATATTTACATCTTTACCAACAATCGCATCTCCAATATAGGATAAATGACCAGCTTTAGTATTTTCTCCAACTGTTGAATTTTTAACTTCAACAAAATTTCCTATATGAACTTCATTTTTTAAAATACTCTTTGGTCTAAGATGAGCAAAAGGTCCAATAGTTACAGAATCTCCAACAGTACTATCCTCTATGTAAGAACTTCTAATTACAACATCATTTCCTATAACAGAATTTTCTATAAAAGAATCTCCTGTTATATATACATTTTCTCCTATGCTGGTATTTCCAAAAATTCTGGCACCACTTCCAATAAATGTATCTATTCCTATACTTATTCCCTTTTCAATAACAGTATTTTCCGGATTTTCCATTACTACACCATTTTTCATATATTCTGAATTTATTCTGTAACGCATGATTTTTTCAGCTTCAAATAGTTGAAGTTTAGAATTTATACCATAAATTTCTTCAATGTCATCAAGTTTATACGTTGAAACAAGTTCTCCGTCTTGAACTAAAACTTTAATTGCATCTGTAAGATATAACTCATTTTGAACATTATTTTGATCAATCTTTGTTATTGAATTTTTTAATGCTTTCCCATTAAAAACATAAATTCCTGAATTTATTTCTTTGACTCTCTTTTCTTCAATAGTAGCATCCTTATCTTCGACTATTTTTAAAAATTTACCATTATTGTCCTTTATAATATGACCATATCCTGTAGTATCATTGATAAATGCCGTAAGAACAGTTGCTTTTGAGTTCATAGCAATATGTTCTTCTAACAATTTTTGCAAAGTTTCCCCTTTTATTAGAGGAGTATCCCCACTTAAAATTAAAACACTATCGTCATCATTGATTTCATCTACAGCAAGTTGAACTGCATAACCCGTTCCATAAGGATATTCTTTACCGATTTTTTGTTCCTTATATAATACCTTATCTCCAAATTTTTCTTCAACTTCAATTTTATTTTTTCCAACAATAATTATAGTTTTATCACTACCTGCATCACAACTAGCATCATAAACATAATCAATCAAAGTTCGATTAACAATTTTATGTAAAACCTTTGATTTCTTACTTTTCATTCTAGTTCCTTCACCTGCGGCTAATATGATTGTAATATTCATACTCTAACTCCTAACTATATAAAATCTATATCACAAATTATAATATGCAATTAAATAAGTATCTTTATTTATAATTAATATATCATATTTCACTTTTTTAGACATTTTCTTATTGTAAAATATGATGAAATTTTATTTTTAATTCTTTTCAGAATTATAAATAAAATTATAGTTTATCACAAGGCATAAAACTTTTAAATTATATCGTAATTCCTTTTTGATTATTTTTTTGGTAATTACGATGAAATTAATATAGTTTTATCACAAGGCATAAAACTATATTAATTATAACACATATACTCAAAAAAAACAAAAGAGATATACGCAAAATATATCTCTTAAAATCTTTATTTTTCCAAATTTTTAAATTTTTTTAAAATGTTTTTTCAAAATTTTATTTCCGATTACAACTCCAAGTCCACCTAGCACAAATACAATCAAAAGATTAATTAATCCATATGTTCCAGTTGAAAATTTTATCATCTCATTTATCGCACTCTCTGTAACTCCATTTTTTCCTACCCAAGTTTTCTTAAATGATTCTAAGAAGAAATTTACCGGTATTATTTGTCCACATTCACTTCCTACTTGAATCAATCCAAAAGCTATAAATTGAGCAATTTTATTTTGATAACCCATATATGAAAGTATAACTTCTCCTATAATAAAGGAAACCGTATATGAAATAATCCACGGAAGGTAAAATCCAACACCAGCCATTGCAATCAAATAAACACCTGAAAACAGCAAAAAGCTCCCCTTTTTTCCAACTTTATTACACATAAATACAAAAACTGTACCTGCAAACAATCCTGCAATTCCCGGACTTATACAATGAGCATATGGTCCCAATGGGAATAATGCAAATGTTACAATCATTGAAACAACTAAATTTAACGCTCCTAAAATAGCAACTAAAACTAAATCTTTAATTTTCATTTTCTTTTCCTCCTTTTATTTTTTGAAAAATATTAGTTAGTTGATTTTTTTCTTTTAAAATAAAGTCTTCTGTGATTTTTCCATTTTCAAGAAATATCACTCTATCTACAACTCTTGACAACAATTCATAGTCATGAGAAATTAATATTATTGCTTTATCTTTTGCTAATTTTTTTATAATATCAGAAATAATAGTCATATTGTTAAAATCCAAACCGCTAGTCGGCTCATCTAAAATTAAAATATCAGAATCACTTTTTGCACAAATTCCCATAAGCAATCTTTGTTTTTCTCCCCCGGAAAGCGAAAATGGATGACAATTTCTTTTTTCATATAGATTAATAACTTTTAATATTTCCAAAACTTCATCATCAGTCAAGTCTTTCTTTGATAAGAAAAATTCTGAAAACACGCTTTCTGAAAATAATTGGTAATCTACATCCTGCATCAAGACAAATGGTAAACTTTTACTTGAAATTTTTCCTGAAGTTTTGTTATATATTCCAGAAATCAACTTAGAAATTGTAGATTTTCCAACGCCGTTTTTTCCTACAAGTCCAACTATTTCACCTCTATAAACATCAAAAGAAATATCTTTTATAATATCTTTAAATTTAAGATTTCTTATTTCTAATATTTTCTCTTCTCTGCTACATTTATTAATCATCGTTAATTCTCTATCAAATGGATTTAAACTTCTCAGATCTTCTGCACTATAATTTAAAGCATCTTTTCTATCTAAATTTACAATAAGTTTCCCTTTATTTATATGAATTAACCTATCAAAAATTTCTTTTAAATAAAAAATTCTATGTTCAACAACGACAATGGTATATCCATTTTTCTTTAATTTTAGAAAAATTTCTTTCAACAGCTCAATTCCCAAGTAATCCAAATTTGCAGAAGGCTCATCAAATATTAAAGTTTTTGCATCTAATATTGAAACGCATGCAATAGATATTTTTTGCTTTTCGCCCCCGGAAATTTCTAAAACATTTTTATTTAAAATATTTGAAATACCAAAGAAATTTGAAATATTTTTTATTTTTTTTACAATTTCTTTAACTTTATATCCCAAATTTTCCAAAGTAAATGCCAATTCAGAAGTGGTATTATCAGTAAAAAATTGTCCTCTCGGATTTTGTGATACCGAACCTATTATTTTGCACAGCTCATAATTCTCACAATCCTTCGTATTTTTATCATCAATAAAAATATTTCCTAAAAGTTCACCGTCATAAATATGTGGAATTAGTCCATTTATACATTTGTATATCGTAGATTTACCGGAACCGGAAGCTCCTGTTATTAACACCAACTCTCCTTTGTTTATTTCAAAACTTATATCTTCTAAGGCCTTTTTATCAGAATCTTCATAAGTAAAACTTACATTTTCAAATTTTATCAATAAATCCACCTCCCCAAGAAGCAACTAGTAAAATCAACATAACAATAAGAATAAGATCTACTATATCAAATTTTTTATAGTATATTGAATTCATATTATCAGTACACATCGCACATCTTGTATATGCTGACTCCGTCATTTCATTTGCAATATTCGATGCTCTAAAAAGAGTCGGTACAATATAATATTCAAATCGTTTAATAGGTTTAGTAAATGAAACATCTATTCCTCTAAGTTTTAAAGCATTTTTTATAATTCTTTTTTCTGCAAAATAAATAGGAATAAATTTTAAAGTAATCGTACATGCAAATCTGATTTTTTTACCAAATCCCAATTTTCCTAAAACATAAATCAATTCACTTGTTCTTATATCTAAAACAATAAAACTCGCTATCATATATGTTGGACACATCTTTACATTGGAATAACTGATAAAACCTATGAAGGAGAAAAATGAATCATCAGGCAACTTTATATAAAAAACTATATACAAACAAATAAGATAAAAAATTAGAAATTTTATAAATCTTTTAGTTTTTCCACTATAAATTAAAATTAAAGAACAAATACAAAAATAAATCATATCTAATTTGAAATTATTCCACACTAAAATCAATGTTCCAAAAATTAAATTCATAAAAATTAAGACAAATAAATTTATTCTACGTTGCTCTATCAAATAAATTCCCCCAATCGATTAAAAATTAATAAGAACCCCACCCTTCCTCGATGCTTTGCATCGGGTGGGTACCCGGGAACCTTGTTGTTTCACAATAACAACCCCACCCTTCCTCGATGCTTTGCATCGGGTGGGTACCCGGGAACCTTGTTGTTTCACAATAACAACCCCACCCTTCCTCGATGCTTTGCATCGGGTGGGTACCCGGGAACCTTGTTGTTTCACAATAACAACCCCACCCTTCCTCGATGCTTTGCATCGGGTGGGTACCCGGGAACCTTGTTGTTTCACAATAACAACCCCACCCTTCCTCGATGCTTTGCATCGGGTGGGTACCCGGGAACCTTGTTGTTTCACAATATAAAGCGCTGTAAAAACAGCGCTCATATATTAATAACTATAATTTTCAGCTAAACTAGAATTTTTAACCATAGTATTATAAACTTTAGATTTTTCTAAAAGTTCATTGTGATTTCCTTGAGATTCTATTTTTCCATTTTCCATTACTATTATTTTATTTGCATTTTCTATAGACTTCATTCTATGTGAAATTACTAATACAGTTTTATTTTTAATAAGTTTATTTAAACTTTCTTGTATTTTCATTTCATTTTCGACATCAAGACTTGCACTAATTTCGTCAAGTAAAATTATTGGAGCATTCTTTAAAAATGCACGTGCAATCGAAATTCTCTGTCTTTCTCCTCCTGATAACTTACTTCCATTTTCTCCGATTAAGGTATTATATTTCTCAGGTAATTTTTCAATAAATTCTTCACAATTAGCAAGTCTTGCAGCTTCTTTAACTTGTTCATCAGTTGCATTTTTATTTCCAAATCTGATATTTTCTAAAATTGAAGTATTAAACAATGTAACTTCTTGAAAAACTATTGAAATATTTTCAAAAAGACTCTCTGTTTCAATACCCTTTATATCATTTCCATCTATAATTATCTTTCCGCTATCATAGTCATACAATCTTGACATCAATCTCAGAACTGTTGTTTTTCCACAACCTGAAGGTCCAACTAATGCGGTAACCTCACCTTGTTTTGCAACAAATGAAATATCATTAATTACTTTGTTTTCTCCATATCCGAACTCAACATTTTTGAATTCTATATCAAAATTATGAAGTTCCTTAGCTTCTCCAGTTTGGATTTTGGTACTTTTTAATTCTCTAATTCTTTGTAAATTTCCATCCAAATACATAAGTTCCGCAAAATTTGAAAGCATTCCATTTACAGCATCAATAATCTTTGAAGCACACATTATATAACCTATTAGATAAAGAATAGACGCCTCACCCTCTAAATATAAAGCTGTTCCAAATAAAATCGTAGCTCCTAAAGTTAAATTTTGTATATTTGTTGAAATACTCAATGGAAGCACCATTTTTCCTTCAGCCTTTATATGAATTTTTTCTGAATAGTCAATATCATCATATATTTTTTTAGTAATTTTATCTACTTGTCCATAACTTTTTATCTCTTGTTGTAATTCAATAGATTCTTGGAAATCTTCTGAAATACCTCTCATAACATTATAATATTTTTTATTTCCGTTAACTTGTATTTTTTTTGTAATTAATATGAACCCAGTTGCCAAAATAATAGGAATTAAAATACAAAGAGCAAGTTTGAAATTATAAATTAATAACATTATTACTATTAATATTAAATAAAATATAAGTCCTATAGCCTTTGGAATAGCATGACTTATTGCATGTTCAATAACTGAAACATCTTTCATAATTGTTTGAGACAAATCTGAAACATCATGCTTTGAAAAAAATGAAAGCGGTAATTTTCTTAAAATCTCTGCTATTTCTATTCTAATATTTGCACTTTCTTTATATGTTTCGTTATATAAACAGTCATATTCTATTGACATAAGAATATACATCACAACTAGCATAATCAATATTCCTATTACAAAGAAGGTAATACTATTTTCCTTTCCTTCGATAACATTTTGAACAAAAAACATAAGTAAAATCATAGGAATCATTAAACTACAATATGAAAAGAATGATGCTATTGATGCCTTTACGATTCCGGCAGTTCCCTTGTCAGTTAGTTGAAACATTCTTTTAAGCATTTTCATAATTACATCCTCCATTCATTAGCTTGAGAGAATAAATCTTGTAAAAATTTATATCTTCCACCAATTTCCATAAGCTCTTTATCTGTTCCTCTTTCAATAATTTTCCCATTATCAACAACCAATATTTCATCAACATTTCTAATTGAACTCAATCTATGCGCAATCATAATTACAGTTTTATTATTCATTAAATTTGAAAATGCTAATTGTATCTCATGTTCATTTTCCGGATCAGATGCTGCTGAAGCCTCATCTAAAATTATAATCTTCGCATCTTTTAAAATTGCTCTGGCTATTGCAATTCTCTGAATTTCTCCACCTGAAAGATGAACTCCCTTTGATCCTATTACAGTATTTTCTCGAGTTTCAAATTTATCTAAAATATCTCCACATCTTGCTAATTTTAAAGCATTCATAACTTCTTCATAACTAGCATTTTCATTTCCAATCTTTACATTTTCAAAAATTGTCATCTTAAAAAGTTTTGAATTTTGAAAAACAAACGAGATATTATTCATAAGAGCTTCCCTTGAATAAGTAGAAATATTCTTTCCTCCAATTAAAATTTCTCCTTCATTAATATTATAAAAACCGGAAATTAATTTTGCGATTGTTGACTTACCACCACCTGATGAACCAACCAAAGCATAAGTTTTGTTTTCTTCAAGTCTAAAACTTAAATTTTCCAAAATATTAGCAGTATCATATTTAAAACTAACATTTCTAAATTCTATATCATAACCAGAAAACTCTTTATTATTTCCAAACTTAATATCATTTGCTTCCATTTCCGTAAAAAGATTTTCTAATTTTTCTACTGCTTGCGTTGCCATATATTGATGCATTCCAACATACATAATTCTCATAAGGCAACTAAACAAAGTTCCAATAAAACATGTGAAAAAAATTAATTTAATCATTATTACTACATTATTTTCTGTACCCTTTGAAAACATGATTGCAAATGGAATTACGAAAGCAGCTGCTCCAAGTAAAACAATTTGAAATATAACATAAGGCTGTTTACAGCTTTTACTATACTCATAAGCAGTTTTGGAGTAGTCAACGATAGAATCATAAAATGATTTAAAAGAAAATATTGAAGCTTTAAATATCTTTAAAACTTGCATACCCCTAACATATTCAACTGCCTCACTATTAACTCTTTCAAGTGCTTTATTATATTGTTCCATAAACTTAATATCACCATACATAAGTTTAGTAAAAATAGCAGATAAAATAGTTAAAATAACGGTAGCAATTCCCAAATAGACATCTACAGAAAACATTATTACAAATAAAAGTATAGGCGTTACTATAGCAACAGTAATATCAGGAATTAAATGTGCCACTATCATATGAGTATCACTGGCGTTATCATCGATTATTTTTCTGATTCTCCCTGATTCATTGACATCAAAAAAAGAAAATGAAGCTTTCATTAAATGACTTATTCCTGCTTTTCTAAGATTTGTTTCCAATCTAAAAGCAAATAAATGAGTAAATCCTACTGAAATAAAATAAATCAAAGACTGTAAAAGCATTATTACAAAAATTGTAATTGCATAATTTTTAGCTTGAGTAAAATCTTTTTTCAATAAAAATTCATTCAAAAATTTATACAAATACCAATATGGTA
>ERZ773090.542-NODE-542-length-18627-cov-8.60365_pt1 | contig 18627 bp, 26 predicted proteins | sample MGYA00580579_ERZ773090 | MGnify/ENA primary metagenome ERZ773090 (study PRJEB29015, sample SAMEA2738014) | human oral metagenome | biome: human oral; feature: human-associated habitat; material: dental | place: China | collected 2132 ... | reverse complement strand
AATTGATGCTTGTCAAATTTAATACTAAAAATTACTTGATTTATTTTAAAAAATATTGGACAATAAAAAATAAAAAGTTAAAGGGGTAAATTATGAAAACATACATTATTGATTTAGATGGAACTATGTATAGAGGAAATACAAATATAGATGGTGCTAGGGAATTTATTGATTATCTTCACTTAAAAAATCTTCCTTATATATTTTTAACAAATAATGCAACAAGAACAAAAAAACAAGCAAAGGAACATATGTTAAATTTAGGATTTAAAGATATAAAGGAAGATGATTTTTTTACATCAGCTATGGCTGCAGCAAAATTTATTGCTAAAAATTATCCAGAAAAAAAATGCTTTATGATTGGTGAAAGTGGCTTAGAAGAAGCATTAAAAGAGTGGAACTTTGAGTTTGTTCAAGAAAATGTTGATTTTGTTGTAGTTGGTTTAGATAGAAATGCTACTTATAGAAGATATAGTGAGGCATTACATCATATTTTAGCAGGAGCTAAATTCATAGCTACAAATCCAGATAGATTACTTGCAAATAACGGAACTTTTGATATAGGTAATGGAGCAGTAATAGATATGCTTGAATATGCTTCTGGTGTTGAAGCTATAAAAATAGGAAAACCCTATCAAACTATATTAAATATTTTATTAGAAGAAAAAAAGTTAAAAAAAGAAGATTTAATTTTTATTGGTGATAATCTTGAAACTGATATTAAACTTGGCTATGATGCAAGAATTGAAACTATAATGGTTTGCTCTGGTGTTCATACAGAAAAAGATATAGATAGATTAAAGGTTTATCCTACCAAGGTTGTAAAAAATTTAAGAGAATTAATAAAATAATAAATTAAGAAAAAAATTGGCTGTTGTAAACTAAAATTAATTTGCAACAACCTTTTTCATTATTTATTAAAATCTAATATCAATACCACAGGACAGTGATCTGAGCCTTCTATTTGAGTATGAATTTCTGCATCAACTAAATTCTTTTCAAGACCTTTTGATACAACAAAATAATCTATTCTCCACCCTGCATTATTTTCTCTTGCTCTTCCTCTATATGACCACCACGAATAAACTTGCTCTAAATTTGGATAAAAATATCTAAAAGTATCAATAAAACCACTGTCTAAAAGTTCAGTGAATTTTCCTCTTTCTTCATCAGTAAATCCTGCATTTCTTCTATTAGTTTTAGGATTTTTTAAGTCTATTTCTTCATGAGCAACATTCAAATCTCCACAGACAACAACAGGCTTTTTCTTTTCTAAATTTTTTAGATATTTTCTGAACTCATCTTCCCAAACCATTCTATAATCAAGCCTTAAAAGTTCATCTTTTGAATTTGGAGTGTAAACTGTAACCATATAGAATTTTTCAAATTCAAGAGTTATTACTCTTCCCTCTTTATCATGTTCCTCTATACCTAAACCATAACTAACAGATAAAGGCTCTTGTTTTGTAAAAATTGCAGTACCCGAATAACCTTTTTTCTCTGCATAATTCCAATACTGATGATAGCCTTTTAATTCTAAATCCAATTGCCCTGCACTTAATTTTGTTTCTTGTAAACAGAATATATCAGCATTTTGCTCATTAAAATAATCTAAAAAGCCCTTTTTTATTGCTGCTCTAATCCCATTTACATTCCAAGATATTAATTTCATATATTTCCTTTCATTTTCATTTATATTTTTAATTTTTTCAAATAAATCTTCAAATTTTTTTATATTCTCAGAGTTTTCAGAAAAATCTGTAAGATAGTTGTGGATCATATCATATTCTACATCTAAAAACTCCTCAAAAAATTTCTTTCCTCTTCTTATGTTTGTAGCCTCTGGAAGATAGATATTTCCTTTCATTTTTTTATTTGTAAAGAAAAATAATATTGGAACAATATCTATGTAATCTCTATCTTGAAACTCATTTAATAAATAAGCATAAGTTTTTATAATTTTTCTATTAATATCTACAAATTTTCCTGTGTCATGGTCATCATTATATTTTATCTCTAAATAATAGACTTTCTTTGTATTCTTAGCTTCAAATAATAAATCTATATCATGGTCAAGATAAATCATTTCTCCATTTTTATTTTCAGATAAAGATTTCAACAATTTAGGAAACTCAACCTTTATATCAAAAGTTTCTTCATCTTTAGTCTGACAATTTGTGATATAGTTATCAATTAATTCATCATTTTTCTTTGAAAGTTTAAATGAATTTTTTTTCTTTCCACTAAACTTATCAATAACTAAGTATTTGCCATCATTTTTTATAAGATATTCCATTAGAAGCTCAATAAAATTTCCAAATTGGATATTCATACTTTGTAATAAGCCTCCAAAAACTCTATAATTTTTAGGAATGAAATGAGGTTTCTCATTATGCTTTTTTATCAAATCTTTTAATTTTTTATCTGAACTTGAATTTTCAATAATTTTTGTAACTATTTCTGATATTATATTTTCTATATTTTTATTAGTCATTATTAACCTCTTTATCATATTGATATCTTAAATCATCTAAAGGTATCAGTTTTCCATTATTCATCACATAAAAAAAATCCCAACCATTATTATTTGATTTTTTTAAAATTTTTGCACTCATCTTATGAATGGATAATTTTTCAACACCATCAAAAACATCTCCATTATTTAACACTCTAGCTTTTTCATTTCCATCCTTATCATAAAGTTCTTGATTTTCTTTTACATAGCCTTTTTCTATAAGTTTTTTTAATGGTATTTTTGGTGGCTTAACTTCAAGTAATAATTCCGTAATCATATTTTCTTGATAAACCTTAAAAGCTATTCTTTTTTCAGCAGCTCTAATATATTTTTCTTCTCTTTCAATTCCTATGTAATTTCTTCCAGTTTCAATAGCAACAGCTCCAGTAGTTCCTGTTCCAAAAAATGGGTCTAAGACTACATCTTTTGGTTTTGTCATAGAAATTAAAATTTTATACAATAACTTTTCAGGTTTTTGAGTTGAATGTAATTTATTTCCATCTTCATCTTTCAGTCTTTCATTACCAGTGCATAGTGGAATTTCCCAAACACTTTTTTCCTGTTTATCTCCATTTAAAAATTTCATTGTTTTATAATTAAAAGTTATTTTGCTTTTTTTATCTTTACTACACCATAAAATTGTTTCATGGGCATTACAAAATCTTTTCCCTGAAAAGTTTGGAACAGGATTAGTTTTTTTCCAAATAATATCATTTAGTATCCAATATCCCAAGTCTTGCATAATATTCCCAACACGATAAATATTTTGAAATGAACCTATAACAGCTATTGTTCCATTTTTTTTCAAAACTCTTCTACATTCTCCAAGCCACTGTTTTGTAAAATTATCATAATCTTGAAAACTTTCAAATTTATCCCATTCATCTTCTACACCATTAAATTTTGTTCCATCTGTTCTTAAAAGTTCTCCTTCTGTCTGCATATAGTAAGGAGGGTCTGCAAAGATAAAATCAATACTCTCACTTGGAAGCATTTTTAAAACTTCAATACTATCTCCTTTATAAATTTTATTTATTTCCATTATTATCTCCTTGTGTATTTTGAAGTAAAAACTCTACTGCTAATATATATCCAAATTTTCCTAAACCTGTTATTTGCCCTATACAAGCAGGAGATGTGATACAAACTTTTCTAAAATCTTCTCTTGCATGAATATTTGAGATATGTACTTCAACAGTGGGAATACTTACTGCCTTTATAGCATCATGAATTGCTACTGATGTATGGGTGTAGCCACCTGCATTCAAAATAATTCCATCATATTTTTTGTTATAAGCCTCTTGAATAAAATTTACTATTTCTCCTTCAACATTACTTTGTAAAAATTCAAATTCTATATTTTTACCATTAAATTCAGGATAAGTTTCAATATATTTGCATAAATCATCATAACTAAAAGTACCATAGATATTTTTCTCTCTTATTCCTAACATATTCAAATTAGGACCATTAATTACCATTATTTTCATAATATTCCTCTACCCTCTTTTTTATTTTTTTTCTAATTTCCTTTTTAAGCTGAGTTGATAATAAAATATCATATAGAATTTCATCAGTTTTCAAAGCTTGTTCAATCAGCATATCAAGACCATTTATAGTTTTTAATCCACATTCCTTTGCTTCTTTTAAGAATTTTGTTTCTAAGGGATTATAGATTAAATCTATTGCTATTTTAAATTTCTTTAAAATTTTTTTACTTACTAAATTATCCTCAACATTAGGATACATCCCAACAGGAGTGGTATTAATTATTATATCTCCTCCTATATTTTCTGGAAATTCTATTTGACTCAATTTGTCTTTTCTAAAATAGAAAGTTATATCATCTGCCCCCATATCTTTTAACACTTTATAGACACTGGCACTTGCTCCACCTTTTCCAACAATGGATATCTTTTTATTTTTTACATCAATGTCATTTTTTGTCAGTGTATATTTAAAACCATAGTAGTCAGTGTTATCTCCATAGAATTTATTATCCTTTATATATAGAAGATTTATAGCACCTATTTCCTTTGCTTCACCACTAATATAATCCAATTTGTCTAAAAATATTTTTTTATAAGGGATTGTTATATTCACTCCCTCAATAGTATTTTCAAGCATATAGTTTTTAAAATTATTTATTTCAGTTTCATCAACTTCATATAACTTATACTCATCTTTAAGTCCTAAATCTTCAAAAAAAGTATTGTGTAACAATGGAGAAAGTGAATGGGAAAGTTTTTTTCCTAGAAGTCCAAATTTTCTCACTTATTTTGAACCTCCTTACTTATATCCATAAGATTTCTTAAAAATTTTTCTATATACATTTTCTCATCTCCACTGACATTTTGAGTACAACTATCTATTATTTCTTGTTCTCTTTGAGGATCAAAAATTTTCATATTATGTTTTTTCTTTAATAGACCAATTTTTTTAGAAACTTCTAATCTTTCTTTAAAAAGAACCAAAAGTTTGTCATCTATTTCATCAATTTTTTTCCTCATTAGCTCTAATTCTATCATCATTTATCTCCTGTTGTATTTCCATAAAACGATTAGCTAAATCTTTCTCAGTCACTTGAAATATAATTTTACCTTTCTCATCATAAGTAGTAATTATTCCCTTTACAAAATCATAAGTATAATTCTTTCTTCCTTTTTCATCATAATAGTTCCAAACACCTGCCATATTATTATTAACTATTTTTCCTTCACTAATTATAATACCTTTTTCATCATAATTCTTTATAATACCTTCTTCATCATTTGTCATTATGTTATAAATAATTTCTGCTTTTAATTTACCATTTTCATAGTAATATTGCCAAATACCAGCTTTTCTATTATTGATAAAAAATTGTTTTATCTTTATCTTCCCATTTGGATAATAAACATTAATAGGACCATTTAAAATTCCCTTTTTTAATATATTTATTTTATCTGAATTAAAAAGATTTTTTGGTAATTTACTAACTGCTAACAATTCTATACCTACAAATACTAACAAAAATAAAAAAAATTTTTTAATTTTCATAGACTATCCCTCTCACTTTTTTATTTAATTATCCTTTTTATTTTATCATTTTTTTTTAGAAATGTAACCAAAAAATGTGTTATAATATAAATTATTAATTTTTAGAGGTAAAAATGAAAAAAAATTTAATTATTGATGACGATATTGTTGAAAATAAAACTCTTTATAAAAAAGTCAATGATATAAAAAAAGAAAGAGAAAATGAAAAAGAAAACAATTTAATAAGTAGAAGAAAAAGTATTATTGTTTCGTTTTTTTTGATACTGATTATAATTGGTGGTATTAATTTTTTTAGTTCCATATCAAGATTTGATAATAAGATAATGTTTGCAAAGATTATCAAGCAATCTATGATTTTAATTGTTTCTTTATTAATTTTTGGAGCAACAATTAAATCTGGCAATACAATTTATAAAATAATAACTAAGCCTGGATTTAGACTTTTTGTATTGGCAAGTGCTGTAACTATCTTTTTAGCTATTGCAATTATTCCAAATGATAATCTATTTCCTACTATAAATGGTGGTAAGGGTTGGGTTCATATAGGATCTGTGAGTTTACAAATTCCAGAACTCTTTAAAGTTCCATTTATTATGCTTTTAGCAAATATACTTGCCAGAGGAAAAGATGACAATAAAAAAATTACTTATTGGAAGAATTTTTTCTCTATTATTTTTTATACACTGATATTTTTTATTGTAATAACATTTGCTTTACATGATATGGGAACAGCTATACATTATGCCATGATAGCTAGTTTTATAATATTTTTATCAGATATTCCAAATAAAGTTATTTTTCCAGCATTTTTTGGACTACTTGCTTCTATACCAGTATTTCTCTATATTTTTCTTAATACTTTATCAGGTTATAAACTAGATAGAGTAAAAGCATTTTCAGATGGGATTTTACATGGTAACTATACTAGGGAAGATGCTTATCAAATTTATCAATCCCTTATAGCTTTTGGAACAGGTGGAATATTAGGAAAAGGTTTAGGAAATGGAGTACAAAAATATAACTATATTCCAGAAGTTGAAACTGACTTTGCAATAGCAAACTTTGCAGAAGAAACAGGATTTGTTGGTATGATTATTATTCTTTTCTCATTCTTTTCACTATTTTTTTTGATAATGGGAGTTGCCAATAACTCAAAAACATATTTTTCTAAATATCTTGTTGGAGGAGTAGGAGGCTACCTTATAACACAAGTTATAATAAATATTGGAGTTGCAATAGGTTTAATACCAGTTTTTGGTATTCCTTTACCCTTTATAAGTTCAGGAGGTTCATCACTTCTTGCTATATCAATAGCTATGGGGCTTGTTATATATGTTAATAATACTCAGACTTTAAAATAAAGTCGTGCTTTACAAAGTAAGTTCACAGTGCTATAATTTTTTGAATAATAAAAATATTTTAATTGTGAGGTATAAAAAATGGAAATGAAAGATATAATAGAAAAAGTAAATTACTATGCAAAATTGAGTAAAGAAAGAAAACTTACAGAAGAAGAAATCAAAGACAGAGAAATATACAGAAGAATGTATTTAGATCAGTTTAAAGCACAGGTAAAAGGACATTTAGATAATATAGAAATTGTAGATGAAAAAGATTTTAAAAACTAGGGGGATTTGTAATGATTACTGTAAAAGATATTTTTAGACATGGAGAGGATTACCTAGACAAAGAGATAGAGCTTTTTGGTTGGGTAAAAAAGATAAGAGATCAAAAGAAATTTGGTTTTATTGAATTAAATGATGGTTCTTTCTTTAAGGGAGTACAAATAGTTTTTGAAGAAGGGCTTGAAAATTTTGATGAAGTATCAAGACTTTCAATATCTTCTACTATTAAAGTAAAAGGAACTCTTGTAAAATCACAAGGTAGTGGACAAGATTTAGAAGTTAAAGCTGATAAAATAGAAATATTCCAAAAGGCTGATTTAGAATATCCATTGCAAAATAAAAGACATACTTTTGAATATTTAAGAACTAAGGCACATTTAAGAGCAAGAACAAATACTTTTTCAGCAGTATTTAGGGTAAGATCTGTACTTGCTTATGCAATACATAAATTTTTCCAAGAAAATAACTTTGTTTATGTTCACACTCCAATTATAACTGGTTCTGATGCTGAGGGTGCTGGAGAAATGTTTAGAGTTACAACTCTTGATATGAATAAATTACCTAAAAAAGAAAATGGAGAAATTAATTTTACAAAAGATTTCTTTGGTAAATCAACTAATTTAACAGTAAGTGGTCAATTAAATGTTGAAACTTTCTGTGCAGCTTTTAGAAATGTCTATACTTTTGGACCAACATTTAGGGCAGAATACTCAAATACTGCAAGACATGCCTCAGAGTTTTGGATGGTAGAGCCTGAAATAGCTTTTGGAGATTTATCAGCTAATATGGAACTTGCAGAAGCTATGGTAAAATTTGTTATTAAATATGTTATGGATACTTGTCCAGAAGAAATGGAATTCTTTAATTCATTTATTGAAAAAGGACTATTTGATAAATTAAACAATGTACTTAACAATGATTTTGGTAGAGTTACTTACACAGAAGCAATAGAAATTTTAGAAAAATCAGGAAAAAAATTTGAATTTCCTGTTAAATGGGGAATAGATTTACAAAGTGAACATGAAAGATATTTAGCAGAAGAGTATTTTAAAAAACCTGTCTTTGTAACTGATTATCCAAAAGAAATTAAGGCTTTCTATATGAAACTTAATGAAGATGGCAAGACAGTTAGAGCTATGGACTTACTTGCCCCAGGAATTGGAGAAATTATTGGTGGTTCTCAAAGAGAAGATAGCTATGAAATTCTTTTAAATAGAATGGAAGAATTAGGGCTTGATAAAGAAAGTTATGAATTTTACTTAGATTTAAGAAGATTTGGAAGTTTCCCTCACTCTGGATATGGATTAGGTTTTGAAAGAATGATGATGTATTTAACTGGTATGCAAAATATTAGAGATGTAATACCTTTCCCAAGAACTCCAAATAATGCAGAGTTTTAATTTTAATAAGGATAAAAATGAAAAAGAAAATAAAAGAAGTTATAGTTGTTGAGGGAAAAGACGATATTTCAGCAGTTAAAAATGCTGTTGATGCAGAGGTTTTTCAAGTCAATGGACATGCTGTTAGAAAAAATAAAAGTATAGAAATATTAAAACTTGCTTATGAAAATAAGGGACTTATTATCTTAACAGACCCTGATTATGCTGGTGAAGAAATAAGAAAATATTTATGTAAACATTTTCCCAATGCAAAAAATGCCTATATTTCTCGTGTAAGTGGTACAAAAGATGGAGATATTGGAGTTGAAAATGCTTCTCCTGAGGACATTATCACTGCACTTGAAAAGGCAAGATTTAGTTTAGATAATTCAGAAAATATCTTTAATTTAGATTTAATGATAGACTATAATTTAATAGGAAAAGATAATTCGGCTGATTTAAGAGCTTTACTTGGTGCTGAACTAGGTATAGGCTATTCAAATGGAAAACAATTTATGGCTAAACTAAATAGATATGGAATAAGTCTTGAAGAATTTAAAAAGGCTTATGAAAAGATTAATAAGAGATAAAAACAGAGAAGAAGCTGTTGTAAATTTGCAATAGCTTTTTTAATGCTATTTTGAAAATATTCCATAAAAGTATATTAGTCCATATAGAAAAGGAAATAACAAAGAAAATAAGTTATTATTAATTCATAACAAGGCAGCCAAGTTAGAAAATAAAAAAATTAAAAATTATGGAGGTAAAAGTTATGAATGCAACTGAAAAAAAGGAACTAATGGGAAAATATGCTAAAAAATTGGAAAATGCTATAAAAAGGGAAACATCAGTAATGAAAGAAATAGAAAATGATAAGGCACTGATAAAATACCTTGAAGGACAAAAAACATCAGGAGCAGCCTTTGATAACACAGTCTATGAAAGTTATGATGCTTGGATAGAAACAATAAGAAAACAAATAAAGAAATCTGAAAGCACTCTAACAAATATAGAGTTTAAAAAGGTTGAGCTAGAAGCAATACAAAAATATATAGCATAATAAAAATTAAATATCAGCTGATATGAAGAAAATGGAGTTTAGCGACTCCATTTTTTATATAAAAATAAATAATTAAGTAATTGTTTTTACATTAAATAAATGCTAAAATACCTATTATTAAAATACAGGGAGTTTATATGAAAATTTATTTTATGCCTATTTTTATTGCTGTTTTTCTAATTTCTTGTTTTATTTTTACAATATTTAAAAATTTTAAAACATTAAAAGCAAATAATTATAGACAACTTGCTATGGTTTTAGCTATTAGTATTTTTGCATTATCTCTTCTTATACTTTTCTATTATTTAAGAAGAATTGATACAGAAAAACCAACTATCTTATTAAAATTATTGGAGTTTTTAAAGAATTAAGAAAAAGGGGGAAAAATGAGATTTTACTCATATAATTATCTACTTGAACAAATTGCAAGATTTGATTGGTGGGGTGCAGCTTTTACAATATTTTTAATAATTTGTCTTATTGTTACAATGTTTAAATATCATCAAGGACAAAAAGAAACAAAATTTAGAGAACTTGCTATTATTTTAGGACTTGGAATTGTTGTTGTAATAAGTATAAAAATTACACAGTATCGTGTCACACAAGCTAACGACAATCATTACAGACAGGCTATTCATTTTATTGAAATTGTTTCAAAAGATTTAAATACAGATAAAGAAAATATCTATATCAACACTTCTGCCTCAATAGACGGAGCATTAGTAAAAATTGGAAGTCTTTATTATAGAGTTATCAGTGGTGATAATGGAGAAAATTATCTTTTAGAAAAAATTGAGTTAAACAATCCAAAAATTGAAATAGTAGAGGTGAAAAAATAATGGAATTATCATATTTAGATATTGCAATAAAATTAACTATGGGGCTTTTATCATTAGTTTTTGTTATAAATATATCAGGAAAAGGAAATCTTGCACCTTCATCTGCAACAGATCAAGTTTTAAACTATGTTCTAGGGGGTATTGTTGGTGGAGTTATTTATAGTCCAAGGATAAGTGTTTTACAATATTTCATAATCCTTATGATATGGACTATGATAGTTTTAATTTTAAAGTGGCTTAAAACAAATAGTGTCTTATTTAAAAGTATTTTAGATGGACAACCTGTTATTATTATAAAAAAAGGTATACTTGATGTTGAAGCTTGTCGTAGAGCAGGTTTAACTGCCAATGATATAGCTTTTAAACTTCGTACTAATGGTGTATATAGTGTTAAAAAAGTTAAAAGAGCAGTACTTGAACAAAATGGACAGCTGATAATAGTCTTACAAGATGAAGAAAATCCAAAATATCCAATTATAACAGATGGAACTGTTCAAACAAATATACTTGAAGCTATTGATAAAGATACAGATTGGCTACAAGAACAATTAAAAGAAATGGGCTATGAAAATATTTCTGATATTTTCTTAGCAGAATATGATAATGGAAAAATTAATGTTATTACTTATTAAATTATTAATGAGAACAATAAATTTCATTTATTGAAATAGGAGGAATTTTTAATGAAAAAATTTTCTTTAAAATTTATGGTAGTTTTTATTTTAGTTTTATTTAACTCTCTTATTTATGCAGATGGAGTATTTTCAAGATATTATAATGATAAATTTCTTTTTTCAATAGATGTCCCTATCACAAAATATGAACAAGATACACCAGATGATAAAGGAGCCGTTGTCAATTTAGATTTTATTAAAAATTCTAAATTTATTCCTACAAAAAATTTCTTTAAAGGTTATAGAGGTTTAAGTGGTGATTTGCTAAGCATAGAAAGTAAAAATAAGGATATTACTATCTCAGCTTATGGTACTTATTTTTTAAATTCAGAAGAAGTTAATGGTTTGGAAGATATAGAAAATATAAAAGAGGCTTTTAAATATGATAATCTCAACTACAATGAATTTATAAAAAAATATTATAATGGAAAATCTCCTAAAAATATTAATCCATTGAAATATGATTACAACAAAGCTTTATTTATCAATGGCAATAATATAGCATATAACACTATTGGAAAAGACTTTTATGTTGTTTCATATATAGAAAATAACAAAATTCATTATAAAAAAGTTATTTATAATAGAAATGAGAATTCTTATGCAATATTTGAAACATCTTACTTAGCAAAAGATAAAAAATTTATGGATAAAATAGTTACTGAAATGGCAAATAGTATTAAGTTTTAATTAAAGAAGCAAAATAGCACCTATGCCAGTGGGTGCTATTTTTTAATATAATTACTTTTTAATTTTATTAATAATCCAAAGTAAGATGCAAGACCCTATTACAGATACAAAAACACTGTGAAGATTTAAACCTGTAACTGTTTGAGCTCCAAGAAAATTAAAAACAAATCCTCCAATAAAAGCTCCTATTATACCTATTATTATATTATCTATTAACCCTGTTCGTGAATTCATTAGTCTATTAGCTATCCAGCCAGATAAAGCTCCAAGCACTAACCAAGCAATAACTCCCATATTAGTCCTCCTTTTATTGATATCTTACTAAGTATTCTATGATACTATAATTTTTGTACATTATATATTAATTATTAGAATTATGCAAATAATCTATATAAAAATCCCTCCTAAAATGAATATTAATATTCTATTTATAACATTTTCTTTTAGTCTTTACAATGGTATAATTTAATAAAAATAAACTTAGGAGGTTCCATTATGAAAAAAATTTTATTATTACTATTATCTGTATTTTTTATTTCTTGTGACATAAAAAGTTCTAATGATAATGAGCATATTTTTTACTTAGATAATCCTAGTAATAAAGATATAGAAATTATTTTAGATAGCAAAATATATAAGTTAAAACCAAAGACTTATGAAATTTTAAACTTAAAAATGGGAGAACATATTATAGAATTATCAGATGGAACAAAGGTATACTTTAAAATTTTTGCTAATTCTAAGGGAGGTATTATCAATCCAACTGGGGCAACTTATACTATTGATAATTCCATTCGTTACCAAAGTCCAAGAGTCTGTGTTGATTGGGCTGAGCCAGAAAGCACTATACTTTCTACAATAGATGATTTTATAATAGATAAAAATTATATAGATTGGGAATATGATATTTTTGAAGAGGCTACTTATGAAAGTATGTCAAAGAAACTTTCATCTAATGTTGATATTTATGTTTTTACTAAAATATATAGTCCCTCTGAGTTTAAAGATGTTAATTATGATATAGAAAAAGCAAAAGTTAATTTACCTAAAATAGAAAGTGATTACAATATTCCAAATAATAAAGATGAAACTTTCCAAAATTATATAAAACAAATTATAGACTTAGATAAGGCTTACAAAGATACAAATGATGTTAAAACACAAAGAAAAATATTAAAAGAATATGATAAAATAGCTAAAATATTGTGGTTAAAATATAATTTTGGTGAAGGTACTTATGATAAAGTAAATTTAAAAATTTTAAATTTAAAGAGTTTAGATAGAGGAGTTATAATAACTAAAATAGAGGAATGAAAAAGAGGACGAAATATCCTCTTTTTTAGGGATTTATTATTTCAAAATCAAAAATATACTTATAATCTTTCCTTAGCACTTAAACTTGTAACTTCTATCTTAAATACTGCAACACCATTAAGCATAGGTTCTGGAAAATCCCAATCTTTTTTTCCTGTACTTTGAAACATAATTTCATTTAAAGCCATAGCTTTTTCCTCTTTATTTTCTACAAATGAAATTAAACCTTTCCCCATAACAGATTGATATTTTTCAGAATAATTGCAAGCCATTTTTCCTACTATAAGTTCGTGATTAGTATCCATTTGAAATGTAACTTTTGTACTCTTTGAAATTAAATCAATTTTTCTTCCTTCTTTTGCTCCATGAAAATAGAAAACTCTTTTATTATCTACATTAGAATATCCAAAATTCAATGGAACAATATAGACTTCATCATTTTCTTTATCATAGAAACCTATTCTACAACAATCACAATTTCTTATAAACTCATCAATTTTTATTTCATCTAAAACTTCTCTATCTTTTCTTCTCATCATCTTACCTCTCAATTATAGTTTGAATCATTATAATCTAATTTATCATAATTTTCAATAACATTATTAAATATCTATTGAAAATTTTTCATTTAGTGCTAAAATAGAGTAATATAGTGAATAAATTAAATTAAGGTGGTAAAAAATGAATAAGGTAAATATTGTCTATTATAGTTTTACAGGAAATACACTTAGAATGGTAAAAGCATTTGAAAAGGGACTTCAAGAAGCTAGTGTTCCTTTCAAATCTTATAGTGTTGTTGAGTTGAAAGATGATAATGAAGCTTTTGATTGTGAAATTTTGGCTTTGGCTTCTCCTGCAAACCAAACAGAAGAAATTGAAAAAAATTACTTTCAACCCTTTATGAAAAGAAATGCTGAAAAATTTAAAGATAAAAAAGTTTATCTTTTTGGAACTTTTGGCTGGGGAACTGGTAAATTTATGGGGACTTGGATTAAGCAAGTTAAAGAATTAGGTGCAAAAATAGTTGAACTACCTATGGCTTGTAAAGGTAGTCCAAATGCTGAAACTAAGGAAAAATTAAGTAATATGGCAAAAAAAATTGCTACTATGTAAAATAAAAATAGCATCCACTCTAATGGATGCTATTTTAATCTTATTTTTGATAGTTATAGTTTTCAGCAGATAGATTATTGGAGTAATCTATCTTTTCTAATTTTATTTAACTACTTCTCCATTTTTATAAATGCTACTTTCTTCCAATTTTCCATCAGAACTATATACTTCGTACTTTCCATCTGGCTTTCCATCTTTCATAGTAGTTTTCTCAAAAAGATTTCCATTTGGGTAGTAAGTTTCATAAATTCCGTTTCCAAGTCCTTTTTTAAATTCAATTTTTGACTTTAAAGCTCCATTAGGATAATAAACCTTAACTATCCCCTCAGGATAGCTTTTGGTTAATTCCCCCATTTTTTCATTTACAAGATTTATTTCAGAAATAAGATTTCCATTTTCATAATATCCCTCTAATTTTGCTTTATTCCCAGTGTCAGTCATTCTTGATTTTAATTTTCCACTTTCATAATAAGTTTCAGTAACCATTGAATTATAGATATTTTTTCCTAATTTTCCTGACATATAAAATTTTCTTATATCATTTTTTTTCTATATCTTCATCTTTAACTTTCAAATCATATTCAGCTATTCCACGCAATTTCCCACTAGGAAAAAATTGCTCAGTAACTGGGATTTTCTTTCCATTTTTTAAAATTATTTTTACTTTCATAGTTGAAGTGGTAATTTCTGGTTCAGGAATATAAGACTTATCTCTAAACAACAATTTTCCATTTTCATCATATATTTCAGTATATTCTCCATTTTCTACATACTTATAGGTAAGATTAATTTCTGCTATCGCTTTTTGAGAACTTAATTTTTTTATATTTCCTTTTGATATAGCAGCATTTAAGTTTAAAAAATTAATAAAAATTAAAGATAAAATCAGTAAAAAGTATTTTTTAATTTTCATAACCTATACCTCCTTTGAAGTATTTTAAAATAATTTATGAAAAATTGGTGAAAACTGCAAAGAAAACAAAACAAGAACCTAATGCAAATAAGATTAGTTGGAACTTAATTTGATATTTTGCCCAAACTCCCCATTCAATTTTAGCAATTCCTAATACTGCCATAAGTATTCCAGAAGTTGGAACTATCATATTTGTAAATCCATCTCCTAATTGGAAAGCTAAAACAGCAACTTGTCTTGTAACCCCAACTAAATCTGAAAGTGGTGCCATTATTGGCATAGTAAGTGCTGCCTGCCCTGAACCAGACACAACAAAGAAATTAAATACTGATTGGAAAATATACATTACCCAAGCACAGAATGCAGCTGACATATTACTAAGTGCTGAGGCAACATAATTAAGTATAGTGTTTAAAATAGTAGGTGTATCAGCACTTGTTCCACCTAAAATTAAAACTATTCCCTTAGCCATACCTATAACTAAGGCAGCTCCAACCATATCTTCTGCACCTTTTCTAAAAGAAGTAGCTATATCATTCACTGACATATTATTTAATTTGAATACCACCCCAATTATTCCAGCTAACAATCCCATTATTACAAATTGAGTTGCTATTTCTGGTAAGTAATATCCTTCCTTTACAACTCCATATACTACCCAAGCTATTCCTAAAATTAAAACTAATATGATTAATTTATGCCCTAACTTAAATTCTCTATTGCCTTGTTCTTCTGATTTAAAATTATCTCTAAAATAAGCATCTGTCTTATATGCTATTGAAGATTCTGGATTTCTCTTAACTCTTCTTGCATAGAAAATTGTGTATATGACTCCAAAAGCTGTAAAGAATAACCACATAAATATTCTAAAACCTGCTCCTGATAACACTGGTATTCCTGAAACTCCTTGTGCTATTGCAACACTAAATGGATTCATCCAAGAAGTTGCAAAACCTATTTGAGTTGAAATATATGTTATTAAAATTCCAGTTATTGAGTCGTAACCCATATCAATTACAATAGGAATAACCAACATTGCAAAAGGTATTGCCTCCTCTCCCATTCCAAAAACTGCTCCACCTAAGGAGAATAATATAAATATAACAGGTATGAGAACAAGCTCTGAACCTTTACTCTTACTTATCATACTATATATTCCACTTTCAACAGCTCCTGTCTTTAAAATTATTCCAAAAGCTCCACCAACAACTAAAAGAAAAGCAACAATCCCAACTGCTGTTCCCCATTTATCCCCACTTGCTAGTCCTTCAAATACATAGTTAGTTACTCCAACTTCTCCATCAGGTTCAAATATCTTTATTCCTTTTTTCAATTCATTTCCCTTATCATCTAATTCATAAGAGAAACTTCCTGGAACTGGAACATTTCTTGTTTTTTCTGCTCCTGTATTAGTTACATAAGTTACTTCTTGCATTTCAAATTTCCCAACTGGAACTATATAAGTCAGTAGTGATGCAAAAATAACAACAAAGAATATTATTACAAAGGTGTCTGGCATTTTAATCTTTTTCATAGGTTTCCTCCATTTTTATAATATTTTTGTATGAATATTTTAGCATTTATTCTAAATTCTTGCAAACAAAAAAGGATTTAAGACTCTAATTCAAATCTTAAATCCATATTAAAAACTAGTCAACTATATTTGAGATAAAATCCTCATATAATTAAAATTTTCTAGGTAATACTTACCCTGTAACTTTATACTAAATTTCTAAACTACTGCTTCTTGTTCTTGATCCAATGAAAAATATTTTTCTTGGACTACTTTTGTAATATCATTTCTTAACTCAGGACATATAGGGTGAACAATGTCTTTAAACTCTTCGTTACGCATTTTTCTTGATGGCATAGCTACAAACAAACCTTGTTCTCCTTGCATTAACTTCAAACCATGAATAACTAAGACATCATCAAGTGTTACATCAACATATGCTCTTAGTCTGTCAAACTTGTCTCCATCAACTTTTTTAATTTTTACATTTGTAACTTTCATCTTAATCCCCCTCTATTAGTTTATAGTATTACATATAATAATTTTTACATTATCAACAAAAGTTTTTAATCTTGTTTCAATTTGGGATTTTTCAAATTCTGTAACAAATGAGTAGTATGTACTCCCACTTCCTGACATAAAAAATTTTTTTCCAGATATAACTGAACTTAATGTCACTTTCAACATTTTTATATTTATATCTGTTTCTAAAATTCCTTGTTCTAAACTATTCTCTATATTATTTTCCAAAGCAATTCTATTGCCCTCTTTTAAACTTTCAATAATTTTATCAAAATCTGCATATTTTACTTCTTTTAAATTATCAAAACTATTATATGCTTCTTTTGTTGATACTCCAAAATTTATTGGTTTTATTAAAATTATTGAATCTTTAAGATTATTTTCTACTAACTCTATCTTATTTCCTTTTCCACCGATTCTAGCTGTTTTATTTTTAATAAAAAATGGAACATCACTTCCAATTTTCATTGCCAAGTTTTCTAATTCTTTTTCATTATAGATATTTCCATAATGTTCATTTAAAAGTTTTAAGAAAAAGCCTGCATTGGAACTTCCTCCACCTAAACCAGCCTCAGATGGTATATTTTTCTTTAAGATAATATCAATTTTTTCTTTCTCTTTTTTGCTTTCTTCAAAAAATACTTTATATGTTTTAAATAGAATATTTTTTTCATCAGTGGGAATATTCTTATTAGAACATTCAATTTTTAAATCTCCTAACTCTGAATAAAATGTTATATCCATTTCATCAGATAAATCAATAGGAGCCATTATAGTATCAATATTATGGTATCCATCATCTTCTTTTTGAAAAACATTTAAACCTATATTAATTTTAGCATTTGAAAATATCTTATATTTATTCAAAGAAATCCTCATCCTTATCTAAATTAATTTCTATGTCTAAACCTTTTGTTTCAAGTAGTTTTACCAAATCACTTGTTTTATCCTTAGAAACATTTCCTAGTGGAACTTGTAAAATCTCAAACTTAAAATATTTATTATAATATTCTATTTCTAAAATTTGTCCTACCTTAACCTCAGCAGCTGCTTTTACAACTTTTCCATCTAATTTTACTTTGCCTCCATCTATAACAAGCTTTGCAATAGGTCTTCTTTTAATAATTCTACTAACTTTTAACAATTTATCTAATCTCATAATATTTCCTTTCTTTTAGTTATACCTCTTTTTTCTTATTATGTCAAATATTTTCTTTAAATTATTGTAATATTTTTAAACTTTTTTATTAAAAGTTATAATAAAATACTACATAACTATTAATAATACATCATTAATAAATATACTTTTTATATTAGATTAATCTAGTAAATTTTACTTATTAATATAAAATTTGCTTTATTTTAAATGTTAATAAAAAATAAGAGAGTTACATTCCAGATTTTAAGATAAAAATTAAATAGAATGAGCCG
>ERZ773090.539-NODE-539-length-18688-cov-22.5328_pt1 | contig 18688 bp, 24 predicted proteins | sample MGYA00580579_ERZ773090 | MGnify/ENA primary metagenome ERZ773090 (study PRJEB29015, sample SAMEA2738014) | human oral metagenome | biome: human oral; feature: human-associated habitat; material: dental | place: China | collected 2132 ... | reverse complement strand
TTTTGGGAAACGGGCGCGCGGGCGCGCACGCGTATACCCCATCTCGTCCATTCGTGTCAAGCCATCCTACCTGTGAGCTCCCTCGCATTTTATATCCTACCATGGATAGCACAAATCGGGTGGTCTTCCTCACGCCCTCTCGGCGCCGTCGGTCTCTCATCCATCCGGGGTCTCTCGGCGCGCCCTCCTCGCTGGTATGCCTCAAATCGTCACGTAATGGCCGATTTCCCGGCTTCTCTCCCCCTCGTCGCTAGGGTCGCTTGGGTGCCTCTTTCTAAGGCTCTCAGAATCGATTCTCGTGCTTCTGGCTGGCGCCGTCGTGTCCGACGCCCCCTCGTGAGATGTGATATCTCATATCTCACCCCGAGGAATGTGTCCCACATCACTCCCCTCGTCCTTGACTTCGCCTCCGCCCTCGGGCTATACTGGATACATCACCGAGGGAGAGGCCCTCGGGATAGCTCGAAAGGATCGAAAAATGAGCTACCTATCCGATGCCATTCAAGGCGTGTGTGCTGCCCTCGACCAGTGCTTCACCGGCTACGCCGACGGCCGTCTTGTCTGCACTAGCGTCCGCTACCCGATGGACGTTGCCGCGATCGTGGATTTTTCAATCACAGCCAGGGATTTCGAGGCGTATGGCTCGCTGGTCGTCGTGGTTGATGTCGTCGACTGGTCCGGGATCTGCTTCGTCGCCGACCTCTCAGGGCGATCGAGGCGCTGGCTAGAGCACGGCCCGATCAGGGTCGGAGTCACCGAGGTCGTCTGGGAGCTCGTCTCTGCGTGCTCCAATATCGACTGCTTCGACCTCGTCGCTCCGCCGGTGGAGTCGACGGTCCACGGCTTCCACTTCGACCTGGAGGCCCTCTGATGTGGATCGCATATTCCCCGCGCGTTGACAGCGCTGGCGGTGCGGTCGCCGAGCTGCCTAATCTAGCCCAGAACCTTTTCGAAGATCTTGAGCAGTACGCCATCCGAGCTGAGCCGTCATGGCGGCCCGATGTCCTTACCGTCTCCAAGCCTCGCGTCGGCATCGAGGTCGCGTATGTAGATTGCTACGGCGTAACCTGTCCCATCGCCCTTTTCCTGGTCTGCCCTCCCGAAGAGGGGCCTGACGGGCCTGGGGAGCTGTGGTGGCTGCGGTCGATCCCTTATCCGACGCCGGCCGGCGACTCGCTCTACAAGATGCTGGTTAGGTCGGCGGCCGGCTGGCTGAGAAGGAGGCCCTGTGTCGTCAGCTCTTGATCGCCTTCGCTTTCGCCGCCGGCGCTCCGGCGTCTACGTCTGCGACGCGTCGCTGGCTCAGTTGGCCGTCGCCCTCCCTCCGTCGGTCTACTGGGTCGTCCCTGCCTCTCGGCGTCGGGTCGTCATCCTGGATCGCCGCCATCCGAATCTTCCTCCCGTGGCCGTCGCTAAGGCACGGCGTCGCGGCGGGATCATTATCCGCCGGCTGTCCATCGATGGCCGCACCGGCTTCGCGATCGCGCGTTTCGCCGCCACTCATCAACCCTAAGGAGAGTACTTATGACTTCCGCTAACATTACGATCCAGGGCTTCCTCGGCGCCGCGCCGGAGGTCCGCTACACGAATGACGGCCTGGCCGTCGCCAATCTCTCGATCGCCCACACGCCCCGCAAACGCGACCCGCGGTCGGACGAGTGGGTGGACGCCGGCCCGACTCTCTGGGTGGTCGCCTCTGTGTGGGGCGCCGTCGCCGAGGCGGTTGCCGATACCTCCCGGAAAGGCGACCTCGTGGCCGTCTCCGGCCAGCTGGCGCTGGACGAGTGGACGGATTCTGACGGCGTCGTGCGCACCGACTTGGTGATCCGGTCGGCAACCTATCTGGGGACGACGCCCCGCCAGAAGGCGGAGCCGGCTGGGTCGGCTCGGACGCCGACGAGGCGCCGGCGGCCGTAACGTAGATCACTCGCGCGGGGCGGCTTCGGCCGCCCCGCTTCGACTAGGATGGGACCATGGCTAAGACAAAAGCCTCCTGGCAGAGGGATGCGGCGCTGGCTCGGCGCCGGGCGATGCAGAAGCTTAACCGCCTGAAGAAACAGGGCGTGGACTTGCGCGGCACCGAATACCACCCGGATCCGTCGTCACTGGACGACATTCGCGGCATGTCGGTGAAGGAACTGAAGACCTACATCAACCGGATGAAGGTCTTCACATCGCGCGGCGTCCAATTCTACGGCACCCAGAAGGGTGATGTCATATCGAAAACCGACATGGACATCCTCCGGAATCGTCAGCGACGCCTGAACGAGCGGGCGGCCCGCCAGCGCAGGAAATTCGCCCGCTACGTCGACCCGTCGAGCGGCATGTCGCTGCAGCAAATGTTCACCGAGAAGGAAACCAGGAAGGGTAGGGCGCCCCGCTACATCGGGGTCCCGGGCGTCGACTCCGACCCGATCGCCTCCCGCAACCGCGGCGTCAAGCAATACGCGTCGAAGAAGGCTTTCGACAAGCACATGGCGCGCCTCGATTTCCTCCTGTCGGCGGAGGGCCGCAAATACCAGCAAGACAAAGCGTGGAGGTCCTTCACGTCGATGACGTCCGAGCTCGGCGAGGAGGGCGAGCGCATCCGCAAGCAAATGGAGGCGAAGATCGCCCAAAAGGGCAAGGGCATGGCGGCCTTCATGGTGCTCTGGCGCGACTCCACCCTCGCCCAGAATCTCCGCAACGCCTATAAGCTGATGAAGCTGGATTTCTCCCGCGTCCAAATGGGCGAGAACAACCCCAACACGGGCCGAAATGGAGGGAGGACGAAGAATGTCTTCAAAGCGATCGAACAAACAATTAGAGCGATCTGACGTCTGCGTCCTGTGGGTGGAGACCGCCTACGACGGCGAGCGCGCCTCGATAACCTCCGTCCACCTCATGGGACTCGACGGCGAAAACTATGTTTCACATGAAACGTTCGCCGACGCCGAAGCCGACCTCGCCGCCTACCAGGTCGCCTACACGTGGGACATGGACCTTGTCGGCCCCTGCATCGTCGCCGACTACATCGAGCGCGGCATCACCTGGTCCCCCGACTATCGGCGCCCCGTTGACCGGATGTCTGGCCTGTACACGGGCGACGGTCAGTTTTTCTCGCTCAATACCCCCGTGGCGCCGGGTCGGTCGGTGTCGATCCGCGGCGTCGAGGCCCTCCTGCCGCTTGATTTCGACGCCCTGGCGGAGACTCTCCACCCCCAGTGGGTGACGGACCTGGCCTTGGACGTCCCGTGGCCGCGGGTCTATCTCGACGTGTTGGCCGCTGCCGTCTCTTTCGACGATGCCTGGTCGTCGAGGAAAATGACTCAGGCCTCGCATGCGTTCGCGCGGCTCCGCGAGGCGGTGGCAGATTTCGACAGCCTCTACCCGGCGCCGACGGGCGTCCCTGAGTCGGAGATGCTCCGCGCCGCCTACCTGCCCGGCCTGTGCAACCTCGGCCCGGAAGCGAGGCCTTTCGCGGAGGTGGGTGCCGGGACCTCGTGGGACGTCAACTCGCTCTACCCGTCGATCATGGCGGGCGAGCGCCTGCCGGTCGGGCGCCCCTACTACCACGAGGGGGCGCCGGAGGACATGGACGGGCTCTGGATTGCGAACGTCGTCTGCGAGGGTCGCCTAGGGTGGGGTGTGCCATGCTTTTTCCAGAAAACCGAGTGTGGCACGAAGGTGTGGGACGACGACGTCTCTACGTCGTGCTGGATCACATCCGTCGACTACGAATATCTTACGACCTACTATGATTTCGATGTGTGGTGCTGGAATTCATGTTTCGAGTATGAGGGATCGACGGGGGACCTGGCGCCGTACATCGAGCCGCTCTATGAGATGAAGTCCCACTCGGATCCGGCGATGCGTCTTGTCGCCAAACAAGCTCTAAACACGGTGTACGGGAAATTCGCGACACGGACGCTCATGGTAGAACAGGGACTCGGCTACGAGCTCGTCGACTCGCGCGAAGACGATGGCCCGACCCTCGTCCACACCGACGGCATACTAAAACCCTTCAAGATCAGTCAACGCTACGTCAACAGCACCTACCCCGCTCTAGCGGCCTTCGTGACCGCCTACGGGCGCCGGGAGCTCGTGCGCGTCGCCAACGCCAACTATGACCGCCTACTCTACTACGACACGGACTCGGTCATCCTCCTCGGGGACGAGCCGCCTCGTGGCGCCGACGTCGGCGAGAGCTTGGGTCAATGGTCCCGGCGCGACATGTTCGACAGGGCGAAATTCGTCGGGCCCAAGCAATACTACCTGGACTCCGGTATCGGCTCGACGGCCGTCATGGCGGGCCTGTCTGGCGACCTGGCGCCGCTCGTCCGCTACGAGGACGTCCGCCCCTACGCCGTCCTAGAGAACCGGGTCTGCCGGATGGTGCCCGGCGGCGCCGCCTACGTCCGCGAGACCTACACGCTCAAAGACTGGTCGGGGATGGCGGTGATGTGATATACTGCGCACATGATGCCCCTCCCGTGCGCGCCGGCGATGGGCGCGCGGAGAGCCCCGGGTGAGACCGGCCGCAGCCCTGATCCCGTGGCTGGGTGCCGTCCGGCGCCGGGGGGCGGCATCCCCTACTACCGATCGGAGGACATACATGGCGGACACGCCTGAAGACGATGTTTCACGTGAAACAGAGCCGGACGAAGCGCCGACTCCTGAGGAGATGGATGAGTCGGACGTCGTGAAGGCGGAGTCCGACGCCATCGACGCCGACCTGACGGAGATGATTTCCGAGGTGCGGCAGATCGCCGAGGAGGCGCTCGCCCAGTGCACGGAGCTGCGCGCGATCGTCGAGCACTCCGCGATCGATGAGGCGCCCGAAACGTCGGTCGCCGACGTCGACCCCGAATCTCTGACACTCGAAGATATTATCGCGGAGGACTGATAGATGCCCGTACCCAACATCCCGTCCCTGAAGCCCGGCGTCAGCAACGGTGAGCTCCTGCAGGTCGCCATCAACGGTGCCAGTATCGGCTACAAGGCACGCATCCCGTCGCCGACGCAGGCCGGCGTGGAGACGACGGTCCGCTACCTGGATCAGCACCGCCAGCTGTGGAATCCCATCTACACGGCGCTGATGACGCAGATCGGCACGATCGTCGCCCGTCACAACTCGTGGACAAACCCCCTCGCAAGATTCAAGCGAGGCCTCATCGAATACGGTAACGGCATCGAAGAGTACCAGACGGGCCTGATCCGCGCCAAGGCCTACGACCCGAACCGGAGCTTCGGCGAAAAGATGGCTTTCGGCACGCACAGGGTGCCGATCGACGTTAGTTTCCATGAAAAGAATCGGATGGACGTCTATCCGGTCTCTGTGGAGCGCGCCGTCATTAAAAGCGCTTTCCTCGGCGAGGGCGACATGTCCGGGCTCATCTCGGACATCATGGCTGCCCCGAGCGAGTCGGACAAATGGGACGAGTTCCTCCTCATGTCGAGACTTTTCACCGAGTACGAGCGGCGCGGGGGCTTCTACCACGCACACATCCCCGATATTTCGGCGCAGGATGTCACCGATCGCGACGTCAGGCTGGCACTGCGCAAGATGCGCGCCATGGCGGGGAATTTGAAATTCCGGAGTCCCTACTACAACGCGGCGCGCTTCCCGATTGCGGCCAAGCCTGACAACCTGGTGATGTTCATCACGCCAGAGGCGAATGCGGCACTGGACGTCGAGGGGCTCGCGGCGCTTTTCAACGTCAGCTACGCTGAGGTGCCCTACCATATCATCGAGGTGCCGGCCGAATATTTCCCGCAGGGCGGCTGCCAGGCGATCCTCGTCGACAGCGATTTCTTCGTCGTTGCCGACACGCTCCTGGAAAACCTGAATTTTCAGGATCCGACGGAGCCGAGTCAGGAAAACATTTTCCTGCACCACCACGAAATCATCTCTTGCAGTCGTTTCGTGCCGGCGATCATGTTTTGGACCGGCGGCGAAACCGAGCGCGTCCTCGCCAAAGATCCCGTCACGGCCATCACCGCCATCAAAGCATACGGCGAGGGTGCGAAGGAGGTTCAGGGCCAGGATATGGTGCGCGGCGGCAACTATCAGCTGGAAGCGACCTGCACCGGCGGCGGCACCGATCCGGACATCAACTGGTCGGTGCGCGGCACCGACTCTCGCACACAGGTCTCTCAGGCTGGCGTCCTCTCGATCGGCCCGCGTGAGCTCGGCCCGATCATCGTCGCCGCGGAGGCGGACGGCGCTCGACTGGAGGCTGAGTTCACCGGCATCGGTGGTCCGTCCTTCCCGGAGTGGCCGGCAACGAGGAGTGAGCTGAAGGGGATTGACGTTCTCGGACGCCGGGTTGCGAAATTCGCCGAAGCGACGAAGGAATACACAGTCACCCGCTCCCGCAAGGCGTTGCTGGCGGAGGATGGCGCCGAGAGTCAGGTCTACCCGGTCGGTGTCAACGTCTTCGCGACGGCGGTCTCGATCGCCAAGGGTGAGGCTGGCTTCGTGGTGAAGCTCACAATCGCTGGACTTGATGGCAAGAGCTACGGAGAGTATACTGTAAACGTCGTCTAGAAGTGGCGACAGTGCGGAGTGAGGCGCCGGCCTGAGCAACCGGTGCTGGAGCGAGTTCTCGCCGACGGCCCCGGGGTTTTCGATCCGCCCCGGGGCCGTTCCTATAGGAGGTGTCAATCATGCCGCAATGGGCAGGCTGGGGGCCCGGCAGCGAGGTGCTCCTCGCCCGCGTCGACTACGACGCCCAATACCGAAACATTGTCAAATGGCAGAATTTTAGGCAGATCGACGCCTATCTGCGCCGCAAGGGCGGCAAGTCGCTCACAATCAATAAATTCACCCCCCTCACTCAACAGCAAACAGTACGACTTGATATACCCTGGCCGCAGGCGATGCAGTTCAACTACATCCGCGTGCGTGACCCGAAACTCTCTAACCTCCACTCACAAGACGACGACATCAGGGTCTACTACTATTTCATCAACGATATCGTACAGGTAGCGCCCGACACGATCGAGCTCGCCCTGCAGCTCGATGTATGGACAACCTATTGCTGGAACGTCCGGCTGCGCACCGCCTACGTCGAGCGCGGACATCTGCCGGTGGCGGCCACATGGCGCGGCCGTAATCACGACGTACTCAGGGAGACCGAGGGTCTCGACCTTGGCGCCGACTACATGGTGCAGTGGACCGAGCGATATGACCTCGCCACCCTGCAGGATTGTGGCGTCATGGTCATTGCCGGCACCGATTTCACGGGAAACCCCGGCAACACACAAAATCCTCACCTCGACACCGCCAAGGGCTCTGGGTTCGAGGGGCTGCCGAACGGCGCTGATATTATTATTTTCCGCAGTATCGCGGCTTTCGAGGTCTTCGCGCTGTCGTGCAGCCTCTACCCGTGGGTGGCGCAGGGGATCCAATCGATCCAGATCATGCCATGGGGCGATAGCGGAGGTCAACATCCGTTTCTCGACGTCGTCTACAGCCACGAATGCGAGCTTCCCGACAGTCACTTCATTCCCGGGATGGACCTCAATAACGTCGCAATCGTCCGCGCACGCAAGCAGGGTGATCAGCACGCCAGCGCCGTCATGTGGGGCCGTCAGCAGACATTTTTCCCCGACGGCATGCTGTCGATGGCAGGAGCCCTCGCATACCCCGACTGGCAGAAGAACTATTCAAAGCTTTTCACGTCGCCTTTCGTGTGGATAGAGCTCACCAACTACGCCGGGCAGTCCATGACGCTCCGCCCCGAGTACCTGCCGAAAGGTGGCGTCACGACGATCGCCTGTCTGCGGCATTTCGCACCACCGTCGCCCCGCGTCGTTTGCTGGGTGAAGGATTATCTCAAGGACGGCCCAGCGCAGAAGGGAGCGCTGGACGGCAGCTATCTAGACTGCAGCATCTATTTTACCAATTTTCCGACATTCTCGATCACCAACAACGCCGGGATCGCCGCCCTGGCCAACCAGGCGCATTCGATCGCGTTTTCTCGACAGTCCGCCGAGTGGGGGCAGCAAAAAGCACTTGCCGGCAACCAACTTGCCTACGACCAAGCGAGCCAGGCGATGGCGACGTCGACGGCCACCACCAACCTTGGCAACGCGGCCCGCACCGCCCAGACGGACTTGTCGAACGCTGCCAGGTCCCAGTCGACGGCGATCACCAACGACGCCGCATGGGACCAGACGAAACTTTCCATGGCTAACACAGGCCTCGGCGTCGTCGGAAATCTCCTGAGCGGCAACATCGGCGGCGCCCTGAGGGGTGGCGCCTCGATCGCGACCGCAGCGGCATCGAACAACATCAACACCACCGCCAGGAACGCGCAGACCGAGCTCGCTAACTCGACGGCGGCGGCCTCCACGGGCATCTCCAATCAGCTCGCATCCCAAATCAACCAGGCCCAAAACCACCTCGCTGCCTACAATCGCGACACGAACAGGGCCTACGCCGACATGGTCGCCAAGGGCGACTATGCCAATGCGATCGCCGGCATCAACGCGCGCGTCCAGGACACGCAGCTCACCCAGCCGTCGACGTCGGGCCAGATTGGTGGCGATGCTTTCATGCTGACCACGTCCGGGTGGGCGGTCTGGCTGCGGATTCGCGGTCTCAACTCGGGCGCCGCCCACCGTGTCGCGCAGTTTTTCGCGAGATACGGATACGCCTGCAACCGCTACGTCGACATGGCCGCCTACCGACTCGATTTGATGACGCATTTCACGTACTGGAGGCTCGCGGACGTGCATATCGAGGCGCCGCGGTGTCCTCAGATGTTCGTTGACACGATTCGCGGCATTTTCGAGTCGGGCACGACCGTCTGGGGGGACCCCGAGGAGATACCGACCATGAAAATCTACGAAAACGGCCCATACGAGGTGGTGAAACTGTGAAAGGTGCCGATGATGTCTACGATATGGTGACCGCGCGGGGACGCTTCAAAAGAAACGAAGCGATGGCCCGCACGGGCATGAATTTCAACATCTACTGGCGGACGCTTCGGATGCTCGCCATGGCAAGATTCAAATGGGAGGGGCTGCCGGATACTGTCGACGAGCGGTATGTGGAGATGACCCTCCACAAGAATGGGCTCGTGGTTTTCTCTCTCGACCCGCATTTCCGGATTTTCACGGCGCTGGCGGGCACTCCGAGCGGCGACCGCGACATCTACAATCGGCCGCTCTCCTACTATCTCAACGCCAATAGTAAGATCAACCGACACGTCAAATCTCGTGACTGCGTACCTATCTGGGCTAATGATATGCATGAGCCGGATAACGATGTCGTGACCGCCTACGCGGCGCGACTGTCGGAAATTGATCGTACGATCGACATCAACCTTGCCAATACGCGAAATCCACTCATATTGGCTGTGGAGCCGTCCGAGATGTTGACGGCCCAGAATTTTCAGCGCCAGCTCGTAGAGGGGCAGCCGGTCATCTATACGATCAAAACCAACGGCGGCGAGTCCATCGCCGAGAAAGTTGTCACCATCCCCAACCAGGTCCACCCTCAGGTTGTCACCGAGAATTTGGCGGCACGCAGAGCCATCTGGAACGATGCGATGATGATGTTGGGTATCCAGGCAGCGCCCCCGGGCAAAAAAGAGCGCATGGTCGCAGACGAGGCTAACTCACTGGATGGGCAAACGATGGCGTTCCGCGGCATGGCGCTTTCCCAGCGCGAGCAAGCCTGCGAGAAAATCAACAGGAAATACGGGCTCGACGTCTCCGTCAGCTGGCGGCTCACCGACGCCATGATCGAGGGGTTCGTCGGCAACCTCGACGTCGCGAGCGAGATGGAGGTCTAATGGCAGCCGATTTTACCATGCTTCTCCGGGACGTCGTCGACGTCACCGGCGGCGACTGGGGCGTCGAAGCCTACCCCATTTTCGATGAGGCCTATCGAAAGCAACTCAACCAAACCCTGTACGAGGTCTACTGCTACCGCGAGATAGGTTTCGAGACGATCGACATTTTCCGGCAACAGGTCGCCGCGAAACTGCGCCTCGTCATGCCCTACTACAACCAACTCTACGAATCGACTAGGCTGCAGTACGACCCACTCTCTGCGGTGGACATGACGACGTGGACCGACGCCAGTCAGTCCGGCAGCGGCAATCAGAAATCTACGTCGTCCAGCGAGTCTACGTCGTCCGGCGAGTCGACGTCGGCCGGACGCGAGCACGCCTACCCCGGCAGCCCCATCTACAAAGAGGGGGACTATGCGACGACCGGCACGACGTCGGAGGGGCGCACCGCCGGCAAAAACGACCAAAAGGCAACCTCCGACGCCTCTCACTCGGACATGGCGGAGTCGCACGCCAGGTCAGGCCAGCGAGGTAGGATGACGTCCGGCGCTGCGCTCGTTATGGAGTATCGCCAGGCGATGATCAACGTCGACCAAATGGTTGTCGCCGAGCTAGAGCCGCTTTTCATGGGAATCGCCTCGTCCGGGGACGCCCATGTCGGGTCGGATGCGACATACCCTTTCGGTCTATGGTATCCTTGGTGGGGGAGGTAACAAATGCCGGTAGAAAATGTGCCGTTTTTCACAATCCAGGATACGCCGCTGACGAATGTGACGCCGTTCACATTCCGCGACGGTATCACCTACGTCGAAAAACTCGAGCGTGTCGCTAGGAACTGTCAAAATCTGGTCGACGCCATCAACAAATGCATAAAAATATGCAACGAGCTCGAATCCAACGTTAACAAGACGGTCGCGCAGCTGCGCGCCGAAACTGATCGTAAAATACAGTACGCTATCGACGAGCTCTACAGGAAGCTCGCCGCCCGCGGTGGCGAGAAAGTCTTCGTCACCGACCCTGTCGACGGCATCACCACCAAGACGCTCTCTGAGGCGCTCGCCAGCATGTACAGCAACTTGCGCACGGCGGCGCGTTTCGCTATCGAGGCCGACAGTATAGGTGCCACCGCCAAGCAGCTTGACGAGATCGGCTGGAAGGCTCGCGGCTGGGACCTTGACCCGGAGGCCACGACGCCTCACGCAGTACGAAAGGATATTTGATGAGCTCTACCGACAAGACTGAGGCTCTCGGGTTGTCACAGTTCCTCGACAACGATAAACCTACCTGGCGCGGCGATTATAACGGCGACATGCGCAAAATCGACCTGAGGGCGGCCGAGGATACCACGAAATTTAATTCGATGGAAATCCGCATCAAAAAGGCGGAGGACACTGTCGCCGGCGACCACAAGGTCGTCGAACAGATCGATCAGAAAATCGCCGACGCCGAAGGCCGCGCCAAAGCTGAGACGACCCGCCAGGTGAAATCCGCCTACGACGACCTCGGGCTAAAGGTGGCCAATCGCTACACGAAGGAGGAGTCTGATAGTAGATATATACTGAAAAACGCAGCCGCGCCCGAGCTGTGCGCCGTCATCGTCGGCACCTCCAACGTTGTCGAAGGCAAGTGGCCGACGCTCATGTGTAGAGCGATGGGCATTACGGAGAAGAATTTTGCCAAAGGTGGCACAGGAATAGCACAGGGCGCCGACAACTTTCAGGTACAGATGAACCGCGCCATCGCCGACGGCAGCTTCTCGAACGATAACGTCAAATACGTCATTATCGCCGACTGTGGCAACGATGCGATGCAGGAGATTGACATCTACAACGGTCTGGTTACCTGCATCTCCGACGCCAAAAGAGCATTCAAAAACGCCAGAATCGTCGTTTTCAGCGCCGTCTGGGCGTGGAGCAACCTCCACATCCTCACGAAATCGAAGAACGGCCTCGCAAATTGCCTGTCGGCGATGCAGGAGGTCTGCGGCAATTACGGCGCCGAATACGTCGGCACCGAATACTGGTGCCTCGGCTACGCGAAATATTTCACTGAGGGTCAAATCCACCTCAACTCTACCGGCGACATCCGTTTCGCAACACTCGCCGGCAACTACCTCCAATACGGCAACGAGCCGATCCCCGTGTCGCAAAACTACAGGATCGGCCTGTCCGGCGGCGCCTCCCACAGCGATACGCCCCTGACGCTGCGCCTGTCCGGCGGCCTCGTCTCGCTCTCCGGGATCATCACCGGCCAGTCGATCGCGACCGGCGCCGACCTCGGCATGATCCCCGAATGGGCAGCTCCCCGCGCCACCGTCAACGGAAGCGCTCGCGGTGGCGCTTCCGGCACCGAAGACATCCCGTTCCAGATCCACCCCAACCAGCACCTACAAACCTGGAAGGGGTGGAGCGGCAACTTGAACATCAGCGCGACATGGAGTACACTGTAAAGCACGTTGTTGTTTTATGAACTCCGCCGCTCACGGACCTGAAATCCGTGGGCGGCGGTTCCACGTGAAACGGAGGTGCTCGTGGCGTGGGATGCTAAAGCCAAGGCTGTCGCCATCAAGGCGATCGGCACAGTGGAGTCTGGCATGCGCTACGACGGCATCTACCACGTGGACCCGATCACGATAGGGATCGGCCAATGGTTCGGCCCCCGCGCCTACGGGCTACTCAACCGCATCAAGCAGGAAATGCCCAACGAGTTCGCCAAGCTTCCGGCGCAGCTGCAGTCGCTCGTCAACGCCAATAGTATTAACTGGGCCACATACTACCTGCCCAACTATTGGGACGGCCAGGTCAAGCCTGTCCTCCGCGCCGCCTACAGAGTGCAGCAAAAGCAAATGGCGGAGGATCTAGAGGCCTACGTGCAGGTGGCGAGCCGGTGCGGCATCGACAAGGACCGGCATACGCAGTCGATGATCATGTTTTTCGTCGCCTATCACCAGTCCCCGAGGCGCGCCCTGCGGGTAGCGAACCAAATCGGCGGCGCCGACCTCGACCGCTGGCATGCGGCGCTCCTGTCCGAGCCCGTCCTCGGCAAATACCGTAATCGCTACAATACGGCATACGCCATCATCAAAAACATGGACTCGTCGGGGGTCGACGGCGTCGAGCCCGGCGCCCCCGCACCCTCGGGTCCGACGCAGGGCGACGGCTCCGGCGGCAACCCCGGCGGCAGCACTAACGCCCCTCAGCAGCAAGGATCCACTGCCGGGGCGCTCTCTAGGATAGAGGCCGTCGGCAACGTCGCCATCGCGCACATGGCCGACGGCAAAATCGTCCAATGCGCGCCGAATGGCCAGGGGCAGTACGTCGCAGGCCCGGGTGGCGCCGGCACTCCGCCGCCGACCGACACGACGCCGGGCGGGCAGAACGGCGGCCCCGGCACTGGCGGCGGCGGCGGCCAGCTCGCGCCCGGTACCTCGGAGACTCGCCAGAAACTCGTGTGGTGGATGGCTTCGCGGGAAAACAAGTTCCGCTACTCGAACGGCGCCGGCCGGCTCGACCCTGACCGGTCCGGCGTAGGCGACTGCTCATCGACCTGCCGGCGGGCCTACCTCGACGTCTGCGGCATCGACATCGGCGGCAACACCGTCGCGCAGAGCGCCAACGGCCACGGCAGCTTCGTCATCAACTGGAACACCGCGAAAAGCATCAACGCACAACAACTGGCGCTCATGAAACCCGGCGACCTCGTTTTCTACGACTGGGGATCCGGGCGCGTCGGCGTCGACCACGTCGAAATGTACGCCGGCGGCGACCTCACATGGGGCCATGGCGGCGGGCTCCACGGCGAAGTGCCCGGGCCGCACAAAAACTCGTTGTCGAAATTCATCAGGGACACGCGGGGAATCGGGTGGTGCGTCAAGAGGTACCTCAATGACTAAACAAGCCCTCAACTACTATGACTTCGGGCCCATCCTCTCCTACAATGCACCGTGGACCGTCGTCACAGGCGCCCGCGGCACCGGGAAAACCTACGGCGCCAAAAAGATAGCGCTGCGCCGCTTCATCGACAAAGGGTCGCAGTTCGTCTACCTCCGGCGCCATAAAGGCGAAAAGGCGGCGTTTCAAACGTTCATGGCCGACATCGCCGAACGTTTCCCCGACCATGACTTCACCGTGCGTCAAAACTCCCTCTGGGTCGACGATGGCACCAAGACCGGCGCCCTCGTCGGCAGATGCACCGCCCTCACCCAAGCGAGACAGGCCAAATCCATGAGCTTCCGCGAGGTGGGAACCCTCGTTTTCGACGAGTTCATCCTCGAAGAAGGCCTCACCCGGTATCTACCGAAGGAAGCCGACATTTTCGAGGGTTTTTATTCGACGATCGACCGCTGGGACGACCGTGTTCAGGCACTCTTCCTCGCCAACGCGGCCTCCATCACTAACCCATACTTCATCAAATACGGCATCGTGCCATCAAGCGAGTTCGAAACGTACCACGACGGATTCATCGCCGTCCACACCTCCGATGACGCTGTCTTCGCCGACCAGGTCGCGAAAACAAAATTCGGAAAATTTCTGTCGTCCGTCGGTGGCGACAACGCTGACTATATGATGAAATCGCGTTTCGTCGACAACAACGGCGTTCTCATCGGCAGGAAACCACACTACTCGGACTACGCGTGCACCGTCGTCACCGAGCTCGGGGAATTCTCCCTGTGGATCGACCCGCGCCAGTCCGGATGGTACTGCCAAGAAAAGCTCCCCAAACAGCAACTCCGCATAACGAGCGAAGTCAAGCTCGTCACAGAGCATACGATGTATTGTTCTCCGCGCGATTCGTTCCTAGCGTCGGCCAGACGCATGTACAATCGTGGGGAACTCTATTTCGACAAGCCACAGACGAGAAATTGCTTTATCCAGACCTTCAAGGGGGTGTGATATGGACAGTCTCATCGACGGATTGACGGGGCTCGGACTTGGTGGTATCATCGCCCTCGCGGGGGTGGTGTGGAAAATAATGCCAAATCTGAGACGAATCTCTCATTTTCTGGACGACCTTATGGGGGAGGCGGCGCGTCCCGGCGTGCCCGCGTCCCCGGGGATCCTCGAACGCCTGGCCGACGTCGAGGCTAGGCTCGGGAAAGTGGAAGACACTCTGAAGGGGTGTGATAAAAATCACGGCAGCGACGACTAGGGCCGCCATCGTAGCATGGATGGCCAAGCATGAGAACGCCTTCGGCTACACGAACGATTGGCGCCGCAGGGATCCTGAGCGCTACGGCTGGGGCGACTGTAGCTCCACCATAGCACAGGCCTACCTGCAGTGCGCCGGCATTCGACTGGGGGAGCGGAGCTTCAACATCGCCGTCCAGGGGCGCTCCATCGCCTACACGCACACGTGGCGCGACCTCGACCTCGACACGCTCCGCCCTGCCGACGTCATTTGCATGGGGTGGGCGACCGGCCCCTTCGCCGGGCGCATCTCCCACGTCGAGCTCTACGCCGGCGGTGAGTACACGTGGGGGCATGGCGGCCCGGGCCGCGGCCCCCGCTTCCATCGACTCTCCGACCCGAGCCTCACCGGGTCCGCGAGTATTATAGCCGTGAGGCGATTCATAGAGGACGATAGCGAGGAGGGCGATTTGACACCCGACCAGGCCAACAAACTTGACTGGATATACAGCAACCTCAAGGTGCCCGAGCAGAGCTTCGGTTATCCACAGGCGACCCAAAATTCTCTCGGGGACCTGCAGGAGACCATCAACAAATTGACGGCCACCGTCGAACAGTTGCGAGGATTCCTGGAAGTGCCGGGATACGGCTTCGGCTACCCGGCCGCCAGTCACCACGCACTCGAGGAAATTATTAACAAGCTGGACAAAAATGGCCAGAAGGATGCCTAATTGCAGGTGCGCGGGATGTGGGGACCCCATCCCGCTCATCTGCATCACCGACGACCCCGACGTCGTCCACTATCACCTAGACTGCCACAGATACATCCACGGAGGATAATGAGCACCCCCAAGCACCTCGATACCGGCGTTACCGACACCGGCACCCTCGCAGCATTCCAGGCCGCCAAACACGCCGTCGCCGACGGCACCCCCGCCGCCGTCGGCGACATCGTCGACACGACCGGCACCGACCGATGGCTCCCTTGGCGCAAATGGGCCTACCGAGCCCTCACCGGCCTCATCCCGCTCGGCGTCGCCGCCGGGTGGGTCACCGGCGAGACCGCCGCCCTCATCGGCCCCGCCATCGCCGGCTTCCTCGGCGTCGGCCTCGCAGCCGCCAACACCAGATGAAAGAAACCCCCCGGAAACTTACTCCGGGGGGTTTCACGTGAAACCTCCTTTACAGGTCCAGGTCCAGTACCAGTTGCTCGGGCGCGGCGTCACCGGCCTCCGCCATAACCTGGGCAGTCTCCACCCACTCGGCGATCACCGGCACCGGCGACGTCCACCACGACTCCGAGGATCCCAGCCAGCAAGTACATTGCTCGGCGACCCACTCGCGCCACTCGGGCGCCAGATCCGTCAGCTCGCCCGCCAGCGGCACCCGCAGCAGCCAGTCGATAGCCTCCTCGCGGGAGCGGTGCCGCTCGGCGCCGACCTGTCGTAAAATCTCGTGGGCCGGGTTCCAGGGCTGTCGAGGGTCGTCCAGGATCGGCATCAACGGCACACCAGCCTATAGTCGCGGGCCACGTCGATCAGCACGCGGTCGCCGAGGTCGTCACAGCCAGCACACCAGGCGAGACCGGCGTCGGCCAGCCAGTCACCGAGCCAGCCACGCAGATGTGCGCTCGACCCGGCGGCCCGCTCGGGCGGCAGGTTCAGCGTCATGAGACGGTCCCGGTAGTCGACAGAGGCGCCGATCCGCGAGTCGATCCCGTCGTCGATCATGAGCCAGCCGACCCGGCCGCCCGTCCAGTGAGCCCAGATCGGTTCGTCGATTGCTTCGCCGACCAGGTCGGCGAGTTCCTCTAGCGCCTGCGCGAGGCGAATTTGCATCATGTGGGCCCTCCTAGCCATTATTGCCCTCCCTGATAATTCGGGCCCTCCCATAGGAGAGCTGTACAAGAATGCTACTGCCGTAGGTCTCGTCGAGCACAGCTTCGGTCACGCCCGGCTCGGCCTCGATGGCCTCCGCCAGACGCTCCATGCGCGCCGCGCGGAGCTCGCGCAGGGGCTCGGACGGGTCGGGGCGCCAGACAGCGGAGACGACCGCCCGTGAAACACTGCCGACGCACGTCGTCAGGGCGAGCCTCATGCCGCCATACCAGAGATTCGATTCAGCTACCGCCAGGACTGTGGTGTAGGGGCCTGTCGTCTCCACCCGCACCGGCAGGGCACCCTTGACACCGGCGTTCAGGGCGGCCAGCACGACCTCCGTCAGGAGCGAGGTGCGCAGCTCGGGCGCCATTTTCACGGGGCGGCCGCTCATAGGACCGCCACCTGAGCCAGGGCACCGCCCACGGAGACAACGCACACACCGGCGACCGCCCACAGCGGCACGAGCAACCCGGCGCGCACCTGGTCGCGCAGAGCCAGGGCACAGGCCCCGGCGGCGACCGCCGCCAAGACCTGCAGAACGCACAGGGCCATGAGAAGGACAATATCGGCTATCATGAGTCGACCTCCTCGGGGCGGACGGACGCGAAAAAAGTCTTCAACCACTTCGCATCGAGCCACACGCTGTCAACCTCAGGGATCGCCGCGACGGCGCGAGCCACGCGTCCCAGCTCCCGAGTATGCGCCTCTGAGAGGCGCCCCTTGCACTCGAAGGTCTCGGAGTCGAAGACGACTACGCGCACATCGGCGCCCTCCTCGCCAACCGCCGACGTGACGATGACGAACAACTTCCCGGCGGGGGCGGCGAGGATGATCCTATTGAAATCCTCACCGGTCCACTCGCAGTCTATCTCCACACTCCCCGCCGGGGACTGGAATTCTGCCGCGAGGGTTTTATGCAGGCCGGTCGCGACCCGCTCCACCGCGGCGATCTTCTCTTCTTCCATCGGAATGATCCTTTCTCTCGATCCGATATATCCAGTATAGCCTGAGGTGGGTACCACCGTCAAGCCGGAAAATGTGAAACACCCCACGCAAAGGCCGCCGACCACAGGAAAGGCCCCCTCCCGAGGGAGGGGGCCGATGGCCGGGGGATCAGAGGAAGGCATCCTCGACAGCGCTGCGCAGGGCGCTCACGCAGGCGATCCCGAGTTCACCGTAGCGCTCCTGATAGGAGATGAGCGCCGCACCATCCTCAGTCTGGGTGACCCCGCGAGCATCAAGCTCGTAGAGGGCCTCAAAGCGGCCGGGGCGGACCTCCCACTCGATCGTGAAGCCGTCCGAGCGGGGGTTGACGTTCAGGCCCGCCATCTGATAGAGGGGGGTCCCCGCAAGGGTCTGGGCCCCGAGCGTGGACTCCATGACCGCCTCGGCAACCCTGGCGTTCTTCGTGTAGCTCATTTTTCGATCCTTTCGAGCTATCCCGAGGGCCTCTCCCTCGGTGATGTATCCAGTATAGCCCGAGGGCGGAGGCGAAGTCAAGGACGAGGGGAGTGATGTGGGACACATTCCTCGGGGTGAGATATGAGATATCACATCTCACGAGGGGGCGTCGGACACGACGGCGCCAGCCAGAAGCACGAGAATCGATTCTGAGAGCCTTAGAAAGAGGCACCCAAGCGACCCTAGCGACGAGGGGGAGAGAAGCCGGGAAATCGGCCATTACGTGACGATTTGAGGCATACCAGCGAGGAGGGCGCGCCGAGAGACCCCGGATGGATGAGAGACCGACGGCGCCGAGAGGGCGTGAGGAAGACCACCCGATTTGTGCTATCCATGGTAGGATATAAAATGCGAGGGAGCTCACAGGTAGGATGGCTTGACACGAATGGACGAGATGGGGTATACGCGTGCGCGCCCGCGCGCCCGTTTCCCAAAA
>ERZ773090.537-NODE-537-length-18723-cov-5.24668_pt1 | contig 18723 bp, 15 predicted proteins | sample MGYA00580579_ERZ773090 | MGnify/ENA primary metagenome ERZ773090 (study PRJEB29015, sample SAMEA2738014) | human oral metagenome | biome: human oral; feature: human-associated habitat; material: dental | place: China | collected 2132 ... | reverse complement strand
TTGGTGAATGAAGATGGGTTATTCGCTCCAGCTGACCCAGCCCAGCATCCAAGTAAGGAGAATCAGACCACCAAATACAATACGGTAGTAGGCAAAAGGCACATAGTTTTTACTGGAGACAAATTTCAGCAATGCTTTTACTGCCAATAAACCGGCGATAAATGCTGCGATAAAACCGATAGCAATTTGTCCGACATCTTGCAAGGTAAAGAGTTTGTAGTTTTTTAAGATATCGTAACCTGTTGCCGCAATCATCATCGGTACGGCAAGGAAGAATGAGAACTCAGTAGCTGTTTTACGTTCCAGTCCCCATAGCATACCGCCCATGATGGTACTGCCTGAACGTGATGTACCAGGGATAAGGGCACAAATTTGGGCGCATCCTACAACAAATGCGTCGATTGGGCGCATATCATCTACATGATTGACTTTAGGTTTGGTTTTTGCTTGGCGTTTTTCAACCCATAAAATGAAGAAACCACCCAGTACCAGCATGGTAGCAACGGTAATTGGGTTGAAAAGGTATAATTTAATTTGTTTGCTGAACAATAGACCCACAACCGCGGCTGGTATGAAGGCAATAAATAAATTTAGTACAAAGCGATTGGCTGTTCGTTCTTTACCCAATCCTTTTATGATATGGGTAAATCGTTGGCGGTATTCAAATACGACGGCTAATACTGCACCGAGTTGGATAGCAATTTCAAATACTTTTCCGTTGCTTTGAAAGTTCATTAAGTCACCGAATACAATCAGGTGACCGGTACTGGAAATAGGGAGAAACTCGGTTAAACCTTCGATAATACCGAGAATAAGTGCTTTAAATAAAATCAGAATGTCCATAAGTTTTCAGACGGCCTTGAGGCCGTCTTTCTTTTGTTGAATAGTTAAAGTGGTTTTGAGGATTGTTCGCGGCGGACTTTGACGATGAGCTCGTCTATGGTTTTCATACCTGCTTTCCAGTCGGTACCGTTGAAATTGATTTTGTATTTTCCACCGACGATGACAGTTGGTGTGTTTTCAATTCGATAAGTTTCCGTCAATTGCTGCATTTTTGCAGCAGCCGATGCGGCAGCAGGACTGTTGTAGGTTTGAAGCAGTTTTTTACTGTCAAAACCCGTCTGTTTCCCCACCCATGATCGGAATACATTGGTATCGGCCAGGTTGATTTTTTGTTCGTAAACTGCTTTGAAGATGACTGGATTAGCTTGATATTTCAAACCTGAAAGATTAACGGCTGCGGCAACCTTGGCCAAACCCAACATTTCAGGCATCCAAACGACGTGCTCCGTCCGTAAGGAAACATCTTTAGCAAAGGTTTTACTGTGTTGCAACAAAACCGGATCGAGATGGTAACAATGGACGCAGAAGTAGCCGAAAAACTCAAGCACTTCAATTTTGCCGGCTTGTTGCTGCGGGATAGGGCGACTGAGGACAGTATAGTCCACGCCCTCGGTAGCAGCCTGAGCACTCAGACTGAGCAGGCTCAGGCCGAGTGCGGCAATGGTTTGTTTTATACTCTGCTTCATCAGTGATTCCATTATTTGGTAGAACGAATCAAGCTGTTGATATTATGGCCTTGCAGGTTTTTTTGCAGTTTTACAGCGGCTTCCTGCGGCATAGTGTTACTTTGAACTCGGTAAATGGTTTTGTCGCCGTTTTGCGATTCAACCACTCTTGAAGAAACACCTAAAATAGCCAATTTTGCACGTTGTGAGTCTGCGCTGGAGCGGTCTGCATATGAACCAAGCTGCAGGAATGCTTTTTTACCGCTGTTAGCGGCTGTTTCGGCTTTTTCTGCTGACTGTTTACTTACAGCGTTGCTGCTTTCTTTTGTTGCAGAGGCATTTGCTGCTTTACGTGCTTTTTCGATGCTGCCGCTGTTGAGGATTTGCTCAGGTGTCGGCTTGTTTTGTTTCTTGGCTTCGGCCGCTTTTTTCTCGGCCAGTTTGCGCTCGGCACGCTCTTTTTGTTTGGCTGTCAGCTGGTCGGCTGCTTTTTTGTCTTTGGCAGCTTTATTGGCAGCTTCATTTTCTGCTTTGGCTTTTTCTGCGCGTTTTTTCTCTAACTCGGCTTTTTTCTCGGCCAGTTTTTTCTTAGTAGCTTCTTTTTCTGCTTCAGCTTTCGCAGCTTTTTCCTTAGCTTCGCGTTCGGCTTTATCAGCAGCAGCTTGCTCTGTTTTTTCTTTGGCTGCTTGTTCGGCTTTTTCCTGAGCTTCTTTTTCTGCTTGAGCTTTTTCTTCAGCTTCTTTGGCAGCCTTTTCAGCCTCTTCTTTAGCTTTGGCTTCTTTCTCTGCCGCTTCTTTTTCTGCTTTGGCTTTTTCTTCATCTGCTTGGGTAGATGAAGTGTCGGTAGCTGGGCGTTTCTCTGCTTTGTCCTGAGGTTTCAGGATTTCAGGTTCTTCGCTTTGTTTAGGCTGAGTCAGCTCTTTGAAAACGTTTTGCTTGCCTTGGTTCAAGAAGAACAAAATACTGGCAATAATACCTGTTGCCAGTATCAGGCCGAAAAAGAAACCGGCCAAGCCTTTGCCATATTGTGTAGATTTTTTCATGACTTACCTTGTAATAATGTGTTCAGACGGTCTGAAAGGAGACTGTCTGAGTTTGGATTCGATATTTTATCAATAACCGTTATAGACGGCAAAATCCTGATGCTTTGTTTACTCTAGTTTTACTTAAACATAAAGATTCAGGCCGTCTGAAAAGTTAAAGGGCGCGACGGAAGCCGATGGCTTTCATCACATGGGTTTTGCTGACTTCTTCGTCGCCTGCCAAATCGGCCAGTGTACGGGCGACGCGCATGATGCGGTGAAAACTTCGTGCGGAAAGGGACAGTTTTTCGAGCATGGTTCCCAAGGCTTCTTGCGCTTCTTTTTGGATGCGGGCTTTGCCATCGAGCTCGCCGACACTCAGTTCCGCATTGACTTTGCCCTGTCTGTTGTATTGGATTTTTCGTGCGGCGGTAACGCGTTCCAATACGGTGGCACTGGATTCGCCTGCTTCTTGTTGCATCAGCTCGGCAGCGGAAAGGCTGGGTACTTCGATGGTTAAATCAATACGGTCGAGCAATGGCCCTGAAATTTTGTTGCGGTAGCGGGCAACGCTTTCAGGCGTGCAACGGCAAGGTTTGGACGGATGACCAAGATAGCCGCAAGGGCAGGGGTTCATGGCGGCGACAAGTTGGAACTTGGCCGGATAAACTGCTTGGCGTGCGGCGCGGGAAATATGGATTTCGCCGTTTTCCAAAGGCTCGCGCAATACTTCTAATACTTTACGGTCAAACTCGGGCAATTCGTCTAAAAACAACACTCCGTGGTGCGCCAATGAAATTTCTCCCGGACGTGGGTCTGAACCGCCGCCGACCATGGCAGCCGAGCTGGCACTGTGATGAGGGCTGCGGAAAGGACGGTTGCTGTCGAGTTGCTGCTGATGGTTGGGCAGGAGTGAACGCAAAGCCCATACTTCGACCAATTCGTCTTCGGTCAAAGGCGGAAGGATTCCGGGTAAACGTTGCGAAAGCATGGATTTGCCCGTACCCGGAGGGCCCATCATCAGCAGGCTGTGTCCGCCTGCCGCTGCGATTTCCAAAGCAAGGCGGGCGGTATGTTGGCCTTTGACATCGGCTAAATCAGGAATTTTACTTTGTTCAGACGGCCTTTGCGTCAGCTTGCATTCAGTTTGTGTCAACGGTTCGATACCGTTTAAATGCGCGGCCACTTCGCCTAAAGAACGCGCACCATAAACCGCGATACCGCGCATGACGGCAGCCTGTTCGGCATTTTCTTGCGGCAAGACGAACGAACGGCCTGCCTGCATTCCTTGCCATGCCATGGCCAGTGCGCCGCGTACGGGACGCAGCAGGCCGGACAGTGCCAATTCTCCGGCAAATTCATATTGGGCGAGCTTTTCAGGGTTGATTTGTCCCGATGCGGCAAGAATGCCCAAGGCAATCGGCAAATCGAAACGGCCGGATTCTTTTGGGAGGTCGGCCGGTGCGAGGTTGACGGTAATTTTCTTGGCAGGAAAGTCGAAGCCGCTTTGGATGATGGCGGCACGCACACGGTCGCGGCTTTCTTTGACTTCAGTATCAGGCAAACCGACGATATTGAAATGTGGCAAGCCGTTGGCAAGGTGGGCTTCCACTTCGACCAACGGCGCATTCATGCCGCTTAAGGCGCGGCTGTAAACCAAAGCAAGCGACATGTTTCAGACGGCCTTATTCGGCAACTTCGGTTTGTTGTTTGATTTCGGCAACAGCTTCTTCCGCAGCGGCTTCGACAGCTTTCAAAGCAGCTTCTTCAGGCTCTTGAGCGGCTTCGAGTTTGGCCAAACGGGCTTCCAATTCGGCCAGTTTGGTACGGGTTTTAATCAAAACCTGTTGTTGGATGTCGAATTCTTCGCGGGTCACTAAATCCATGCGGTTGAACGCGCTGCCGAGCATGGCTTTAACGTTTTTTTCCATGTCTTTGGCAGGGCTGTTGGCGATGGTTTCGCTGATTTTGGAGCTGACTTCTTCAAAAAGTTGTTTGCCGAACATAATCCGTATCCTTTATTCAGAATGTATATAGAAATTCAAGTGGCTATTGTATAAGGAAAAAGGCCGTCTGAAAACGAGAATTTTTGAGACGGCTTTTGCTTTCTGCCGTAAATATTCAACGTGTTTTAACGCTCAATACGGGTTTCAAAAATAGGCATCAGCCACGCACCGCCTGCAAAGCCTTTGCATGAACCGGTGGTGTATTCCTCATTACGGACAAAGGTTTTTCCGTCTCATACAGCTGTATGGCCAGACCAGCAATCGCCTATGCCGCGGCCTTTGAAGCTGCCGCTGAGTGTGGCTGTTTTTTCATCAAATCCGCCATGACCGCCGTATGTCATTGGCGGCAGCACTTGTTCGATCTTGGTCAGTTCTTTGTTGGCAATGGCATAGTAACCACTGGTTTGATAAGCGCCGCCGATACAGATGGCCTCTACCAATACTTGTTGTTTGTTGAGCGGATAAATACTTAGGCTGCGGTTCCAATGCATTTGCTCTTTATTGTGCAGGGCATAACAGTAATTATTGTCGCTTTCGGAAACGCGGTTGCTCTCGCTCAAGAGCTTCATGACGGCGCTGTGGCGCGGTGTGTCCTGTTCCAGCATATAGCTTGCTTTTTGTGGTACGGCAACGGCACGGATAACGGGTTTGGGTTGAGGATTGAGGACTGCCTGACTGCTGTCACCTTTGCGTATCAGCGCGGAAGGCGTGTTCAGACGGCCTTGGAATTCGTCCGCTTTCAACATCGCCGCCGCTGCACCTTGATCGGACAAGTGCCATTCATATTTCCCAGAGCGGATACTGATTTTGCTCTCTTTTTTCAATGCTTTGAGTAAGGCAGTGGTTTGAGTGCTGCTCAATTTACCTTGGCCTTTTTTATTGAACGCCAATTTTCCTAGAGATTTACCGTTCAATACTAATTCGTTGCGGGTTGCAATGCTGGCGAGTTGTGCTTCATCGTCATTAAATGGCAGCAGGGAAACTTCGCCAATTACAGCGGCATTCGCCCCTGCTTGTCGGGTAAATAGGATAGAAACCGGCGGTTCTGTTTCATTTGCCTGATATCCGGCAAGACGGCAGGTGCCGGTATTGTCGCAAGCAATGTCCCAGTCTTTGTAATTTTGATAAAAGCCTTGAGGCGGAGCAGCCAGTGCAGTGGCAGGCAAAACAGCCAGCAGCCATTTTTTCATGATGTATTCTTTCAATTTTATTTATGTAGATTCACAAAGACAGCATAGCAATCCAAAATTTTGTTGCGCTGTTTTGTGAAAATACGATGTGTCGTTCGTAAAAAGGTTTTTAATATTTAGATGTAAAAAGGCCGTCTGAAACTTCCGTTCAGACGACCTTATATTGTTTTTTACACGCCTGCGGCTGCTTTTAATGCGGCTGCTTTGTCGGTGCGCTCCCAAGTAAATTCAGGCTCCTCGCGGCCGAAGTGGCCGTAGGCGGCGGATTTGCTGTAAATCGGGCGCAGCAGGTCGAGCATTTGGACGATGCCTTTAGGGCGCAGGTCGAAATGTTCGCGAACCAGGGCAATCAGTTTTTCTTCGCTGATTTTGCCGGTGCCGAAAGTGTCGATGGAAATCGAAGTCGGTTCGGCAACGCCGATGGCGTAGGAAACTTGGATTTGGCATTGGGTTGCCAAACCGGCGGCTACGATGTTTTTTGCAACATAGCGGCAGGCGTAAGCAGCGGAACGGTCCACTTTGGACGGGTCTTTGCCGGAGAATGCGCCGCCGCCGTGCGGAGCCGCACCGCCGTAGGTATCGACGATGATTTTACGGCCGGTCAAACCGCAGTCGCCTTGCGGGCCGCCGATAACGAAGCGGCCGGTCGGGTTGATCAGGTATTTGGTTTCGTCGGTCAGCAGTTCAGACGGCAGAACCGGTTTGATGATGTGTTCGATCACGGCGTTTTTCAGCTCTTCGTAACCGATAGACGGATCGTGCTGGGTAGACAGGACGACGGTGTCGATGCGTTTTACTTTGCCGGTTTCGCTGTCGTAAACCACGGTCAGTTGGGCTTTGGCATCAGGACGCAGCCAAGGCAGGCGGCCGTCTTTGCGCAATTCGCTTTGGCGCTGCATCAGGCGGTGGCTGTAATAGATGGCAAACGGCATCAGGGTAGGGGTTTCGTCGCAGGCATAGCCGAACATCAAACCTTGGTCGCCCGCGCCTTGGTTCAGGTCGATGCCTTCGCCTTCGTTCACGCCTTGGGCGATGTCCGGAGATTGTTGGTCGTAGTACACGCCGACTGCGCAGCCGTTGGCGTCAAAGCCCAGCTCGGAGGAGTTGTAGCCGATGCGTTTGATGGTTTCGCGTGCGACTTTGATGTAGTCCACTTGGGCGGTAGTCGTGATTTCGCCTGCCAACACGCACAAGCCTGTGTTGACCAAGGTTTCCGCGGCGACACGTGCTTTGGGGTCTTGTGCCAAGATGGCATCCAAAATCGCATCGGACACTTGGTCGGCAACTTTATCCGGATGGCCTTCGGATACCGATTCGGAAGTAAACAGATATTCGCTCATTGCTATTCTTTCATTAAAAAACAGGCTGCTGTGTTTTCAGACGGCCTTTTATTTCGGACAGCGGAAATCATAACAAAAACTCCGCTTTTTCTCTATACAAGTGAGAAACATTCGCACTTGCCTGCTGTTTCGGAATCCTGTTGCGCGTTTCTTACAGGCAAAAAAATTCCCGCATTAAGCGGGTTTGGATTGCTCTGGCGAGCCACATCGGTTTTTCAACCGTCCACCTTACCTTTCCGTTTGAAAAGCAGGTTGGCATGGAATTCCCAACTCTTAATGCAGTGCGGATAGTAGCAGAAAAGCAGGTGTGCCGCAATATATTTGCCCGAAGTCTGTTTTGTTCAGACGGCCTGTTTCGTTTACAATCTGTCCACTTCATTTTGGTAAAACCTTATGCAAACGCTTGTTACCTTTGTTTTTAAATTTTTGGCCGCTCTGCCTTTGGCTTGGTTGCACAAATTAGGCAATCTGCTGGGCAGTTTGGGTTTCCGCGTGCTGTCGAAAGATCGCCGGCGTGTTTTCGAAAACATGAAACTTGCCGGTTTGAACCCGACGGATGAGGCGGTGAAAAAAGTTTTCCGTGAAACGGCAAAAGGCGGCTTGGAATTGCCGGTGGCGTTTTTCAGACGGCCTGAGGAAATTGAGAACCTGTTTGTCAGCGTCAACGGTTGGGAACATGTTCAGACGGCCTTGAACACGGGCGAGGGTTTGCTGTTTATCACGCCACACATCGGCAGCTATGATTTGGCCGGCCGCTACATCAGTCAGCAACTGCCGTTTCCGCTGACGGCGATGTACAAGCCGCCGAAAATCAAGGCATTTGATGCGGTAATGCAGGCAGGTCGCGTGCGCGGCAAGGGCAAGACTGCACCGACCAGTATTCAGGGCGTCAAACAAATCATCAAGGCCCTGCGCGGCGGCGAAGCGACCATTGTGTTGCCGGACCATGTACCGTCTCCGGAAGAAGGGGGCGACGGCGTGTGGGTGGATTTTTTCGGCAAACCTGCCTATACCATGACGTTGGCGGGCAAGCTGGCGCAAGTCAAAGGCGTAAAGGCTTTATTTTTCTGCGGCGAGCGTCTGCCCGACGGTAAAGGCTTTGTCTTGCATATCGAGCCTTTGCGCGGCGAATTGAACGGCGATAAAGAGAAAGACGCGCGCGTTATTAATGAAAATACCGAATATTGGATACGCCGTTTTCCGGAACAATATTTGTTTATGTACAACCGCTATAAGCATCCGGAAGGCGCGCCGCTGCCGCCTGCTTGAGTGAGATAGATTAAAAACCTGCTTTGAGGGAAGCAGGTTTTTATTTTGGTTGGGAATTAAGATCGAACAAAGCCGAGGTTCAAAAAGAAATACATCAGAGTCCAGCGTTTGAGTTTTAACGGCAAAGGCCGTCTGAAAAGCGGTTTCAGACGGCCTTTACCGTAATCTTTTGCCTTTTATTTTCATGCGCTGCTGAACCGGTTGCCCTGATGGCATTATAATGCGCGTAATTGTTTTTTTGATGGCATGTCATGTTTTATCTCTTTCAATCCGACCGTTTGGAATCGCTTGCCGAAATGTGCGCGCGTATTCATCAGGCTTCGCCCTTGGATTCTGTATTGGCGCAGGAAGAAGTGGTGGTGCAAAGCCAGGGTATGCGGCGTTATCTGAATGTGTTTTTCGCGCGCGAACTCGGCGTGGCGGCGAATTTGAAGTTCAGCCTGCCTGCCGGTTTGGCGTGGCAGCTGATGCGCAAATTGGTTCCCGATGTGCCGCCGCTCAGTCCGTTTTCGCCTGAAGTCATGCGTTGGCGTTTGCTGGATTTGTTCCGCAGCGAAGCGTTTCAGACGGCCCCGGAATACGAAAACGTGCGCTTGAAGCTGGAAAGTTATTTGCACAGCTCGGCATCGGCGGATTATCAGCTTGCCGGACAGATGGCGGATATTTTCGACCAATATTTGGTGTACCGCCCGGATTGGATTGATGCGTGGCAGGCTGGGAAGCTGCTGGGTTTGGGTGATGATGAGGATTGGCAGGCGCGGCTGTGGCGTTATTTGGACGATGGCAGCCAATCTGCGCCACACCGCGTGGCCTTGTGGGAAAAGCTGTTGGCGCAGTTGGATAAATCGGTCTTGCCGCAAAGGTTGTTCGTATTCGGCATTTCGACAATGGCGCCGATGTATCTGCAACTGTTGCACCAAATTTCCAAGCATTGCGATGTGTTTGTGTTTGCACTCAACCCGAGCAGCCAATATTGGGGCGAGGTCATCGACGAGGTGCAGATTTTGAAAAGGGGTGATGAGGCGGATTTGTCGCAGGCAGGGCATCCGCTGTTGGCTTCTTTGGGCAAGCAGGGACGCGATTTCTTTGATTTTCTGTCGGAAGTGGAAACTGAGCATGATATTCAGGTATATGAAGTGGGAAAAGATGATACCTTATTGCATTGCCTGCAAAACGATATCCAAAACTTAATCATGCCGTCTGAACGCTTGTATCAACAGGAAGAAGGCGAAGCAGGCGCGCAATCGGCTTTGGTTCAAGTCCACGGTGTGGACGGCAATCCAGTGTGTGTCGAGCCGGATAGGCTGCTGAATGACGGCTCCGTCAAAATCGTCGCGGCGCACAGCCCTTTGCGCGAATTGCAGATTTTGAAAGAAGAGCTGTCGCTGGTGTTGCAAAATAATTCCGACTGGCAGCTGCACGATATTGCCGTGTTGACACCGAACATCGAGCCGTACAGCCCGTTTATCGAAGCCGTTTTTGGACAGGCGCACGCAGGCAGCCAGGCTTTGCCGTATTCGATTTCGGATGTGAAACTCAGCCGCCGTCAGCCGTTACTGTATGCTTTGGCGCAAACTTTGGACTTGCTGGAAAGCCGGTTTGAAGTGGATAAGGTTTTGTCCTTGCTGGAAAGCCGGTTGGTACTGCAACGTTTCGGTTTGAGCGAGGAAGATGTGCCGCTGCTGCATGAGACTGTTGCCGGATTGAATGTGCATTGGGGTTTGGACCAAACCATGCGTGAGGGCAAAGACAACCTCTTTACTTGGCAGCAGGCGGTAGAGCGTTTGGCCTTGGGCTGGATGTTGCCCGAAGGCGGCAACGGCATGTGGCAGGGCGTGAGCGCGTGGCATAGCAACGTCAATCAGCTGGACGTGTTCAGCGGTTTTGCCGAATTTATCCGCACTTTGGCCGATATGGCGGCGCAATGGCAAGAGCCTGCCAATGTGGAAAGTTGGGTGCAGCGTTGCCGTGCTTTGCTGGAGAAACTGTTTGCTCCGGATACGGACGACCAATACGCCAAGCAGCAGTTTGAGCAGTCTTTGGCGAAATGGCAGGAAGAGGCGCAGTTGGCCGAATTTGACGGATTGTTGCCGTGTAAAACCGTTATCCGCCATATCCGCCGCTTTTTGGACAGCGAAAGCCAAGCCGGATTTTTGAGCGGCGGCATCACTTTTTGCAGTATGGTGCCGATGCGCAGCCTGCCGTTTAAAATGGTTTGCCTGTTGGGTTTGAATGACGGCGATTTTCCGCGCAATACCAAAGCGGCAGTGTTCGACCTGATTGCCAAACATCCGAAAAAAGGCGACCGAGCCCGCCGCGACGATGACCGTTATCTCTTCCTCGAAGCCTTAATCAGCGCACGCGAAATGCTGTATTTGTCTTATATCGGCCGCGATATACGCAATGATGCCGAGTTTGCGCCGTCTTCGTTAATCAGCGAGCTGCTGGATACCATTGCCGCCATGACAGGGAAAAGCGGGCGCGAGTTATCGGAGAAATGGGTGAAACACCATCCTTTACAGGCGTTCTCGCGCCGTTATTTCCAAAAGGACGCGCTTTCAGACGGCCTCTTCAGTACGCGCCAAGATTACGCCGATGCGTTGAACCAACCGCAAGCGGAAGCGCAGCCGTTTTTCCTTGAGGCCTTAAGTCAGGAAGAGCCGGGCAAAACCATTCACCAGGGCGAGCTTGTCAGTTTTTGGCGCAACCCTGTCAAAGTTTGGCTGAAGAAAAATTTAAGCTGGGATCAGCCGTATCTGGACGGCGCATGGGAATCTGCCGAACCGTTTGAGCCGCAACATGAGGGTCGGATTGCCGATGCCTATTTGGATGCGCGGCGCAAAGGGGAAGATTTTGAAGATACGGCCATTCGGCTGAATGCCGAAAGCCTAATGCCGGTGGGCGAGTTGGGCGGTTTATGGCAGAAGCAGTATCAGATATCTGCGAAAAACGTAGATGCCGAGCTGATACGCAGTAACAAAAGGCCGTCTGAACCTTATGAAGAACACTTTGACGACTTGGTTTTACAAGGCACCATCGGCAATCTTTATGAATGCGGCCGCATTGTGTTCCTTAATCAAAAAGACAATGCGCCCAACCGCATTGCCCGTTTATTGGAGCATTTGATTTTTTGCGCCGTTGCCCCTCAATCCGTTGCAAACCGACAAACCTATATTGTCAGCTTGGGGCGGACCGAAACCTATGCCGCCATCGGGCAAGAGGCGGCGAGGGAGCTTTTAAAAGAATGGCTGGTATATTTCCGAATCGGACAAAATACCCCCTTGCCGTTTTTTGCCAAAACCAGCCTTGCCGCAGCGGAGGAGTACAACAAGAAAGAGGATTGGGATGCTGCCTTGAGAAAAGCCCATGAGGTTTTTAACGGCAATAAAATGAGCAAAGGGCAGAAAGAATATACCGAAGTGAAGCTGGTGTTTGGCCATTCGGAAGAATCGCCTCTTGATGAGCCGCTATTTGAAAACCTCGTCGTCAATCTGCTTGTTCCGCTTTTGACCGGCGTGGCAGGGAAAACCGATACAACAGAATAGGAGTAAAGCATGACCACTTATGCAGAATATTTGGATTTTGATACCGAAGAAGATAAATTGAAACAACAGCAGCTCTATCAGGCGACCGAGCTGTCGGCGCAAACGGTGGCGGCGGTTAAAAAGATCAGCCGTCCGCAAAACTGGCTGCTTGCCGCTGCGCCGTATTGCCCAGATTGCCGCGTGTTTGTGCCGTTTATTCAAAAAATGGCGGAGTTAAACCCCAATATCCGCGTCAACTATATTGCCCGCAACGATTTTGACGACAGCAGCCGTTTCGATAATCCGCGCCAACAGGAAATCGTCCGTACCAATCAAAAAATCCCTGCGCTGTTTTTGATGGGGCATGAAGAGGCTGGGCCTGTGTTTAACGAGTTTCCACAAGTGGTATTGAACCAGATTGCGGCAGATGAAACCCGTCGCACAGAATTGCGCGATGCGTACCGTGCCGGCGAATTTAATGCCGATATTGAGGCTCAGATTGTAGCGGCGTTGGCATGGGCAGAGCAGCGTTGTTGAGAAACATTGCTGGTGTGTGCGCTTATGTTTTGAGCTGTTTTGATATTTTGCTTCGTAATAAAAAGGCCGTCTGAAAAGATTTCAGACGGCCTTTTTTGATGCTTAACGCTTTATCAAATCTCGATTTTATTCGGCGTAAAGGTTTGCCATTTGTTGCAGGCTGGGCAGTGCCAGAAGAAGACTTGGGATTTGAAGTGGCAGTTGCGGCAGCGGTACATGACGCTTTTTTGCAGCTGGCGGCCGATAATGGAACGAATCATATCGGTATCGGCTTTCCACTCCGGATTCATATTGCTGAGTTTCAAACCAAGCAGGCGGTACACGCCGTTGAGGTCGGGTTTTTGGCGGACGAGTTCGACAGCGATTTGCGCCGCTTCGGTTTCGCCCTTGAGCAACAGGGCCTTCTCGTAGATGACGTTGATCAGGTCAAGCTCGGGGAAGGTTTGCATATAGCCGATGAGGCGGTTGAGGCCTTCTTCCTGTTTGCCTTGCGCGGCATAGGCTTCATAGAGTTTCTCGCCGACCATGCTCAGATAGGCGTGGTTTTGCTGCTCGATGGCGGAATACGCTTCCACTGCGGCAGGGAAGTTGCCCTGACGGTATTCAATGTCGCCGAGAATGATGTTGGCGCGCGTACATTTTTTGTTGGCTTCGAGTGCTTTGCCGATGTTGTAGCGTGCGGTGTCGAAGTTGGATTTGAACAGCGCGGCTTGGGCGATTTCGCAATAAAACTGGGCGATTTCAAACTGGTAGGTTTGTTCGTCATGGCTCAAGAGCTGCGCCATTTCGATGGCTTTTTCCCAGTCGCGGTCTTGTTGGTAGATACTCAAAAGGTGTTGGCGGGCTTCGCGTGCCATATCGCCTTCCTGCAAACCGAGGAAGATTTGTTCGGCACGATCCACCAAGCCTGCGCTTTGGTAGTTTTGCGCCAGTTCAAAAAGCACGCGTGCGCGTTTTTCGTTGACTGTGTCGGGCGAATCGAGCAGGGCGCGGTGCATATTGATGGCTTTGTCGTTTTCACCGCGTTGGCGGTAGAGCTTGCCTAGGGTCAGGTTTAGGTCGTATGACTGCGGCTGTTGGTCGATCACTTCCGCCAATTCGCGCGCGGCGCGGCCGCTGTTGCGGTCAACGAGGGCATCAAGGCTTTTGTAAAACCCTGCCGGTATGCTTTTGGCCTGTTTCAGGACGGTCTTCATATCGACGCGCGCGGCAAACCAGCCCATAGCGAAGAAAACGGGGAGGAGGACGATGGGCAGTAAGATGACCCACAATTCGTTGTCCATGGTATTCCTTTATTGATTGGTGACGTTACGCTTTGGGAGTGGCTTCGGAAGTCGTTGCCGGTGTTTCGGTTTTGACCGGAGTCAGGTCTTTTTCGGAAAGGTGGGCATGTTTTTTCACTTCGGCGCGCAGACGGTTGTTTTCGCTGCGCAGGGACAGCAGACGGCCGAAGAGGGCAAACATACCGAACACGATACCGATAATAAATGCACCGAAAAGTACGACAATCAGCGGCAGATTGATGTTTTGGCCGGGCAGGTAGAAGAAGGATACAGTGTGGGTATTGGTGATGGCCAGCAGGAGGAAAACAAGAAGAATCAGGATTTTGATGATGGTAGAGATGAGTTTCATGGGTTACTCCGGGTTGGCTGCGGTTGGGGCAGGCCGTCTGAAAAATGGTATTAGTTTAAACGATTTGCCGGATTTCGGATAGGATGGCATGTTTCAGACGGCAGGGGAATGGTGTCTTTATGCTGACGGGTACTTGTCAAACCTATATTGAAAGGCGTATTGTTCAGTCTTTAATTAATTAATTTATTTTGCACATCAGAATAAGAAAGGCAATCATCATGAGCAGACCAGTTCCAGCCGTATTCGGCAGCGTTTTTCACGCTGAAATGCCCGTTATCGCTTATCGTGAAGGTAAATGGCAGCCGGTAGAGTGGCAATCTTCCAAAGACCTGACAATCGCCCCCGGCGCGCATGCCTTGCATTACGGCAGCGAATGTTTTGAGGGTTTGAAGGCATTTCGTCAGGCAAACGGCAAAATCGTGATGTTCCGCCCGACCGCCAATATCGCGCGCATGCAGCAAAGTGCGGATATCCTGCACCTGCCGCGCCCTGAAACTGAGGCTTATTTGGATGCTTTGATTGAATTGGTCAAACGCTCTGCCGAAGAAATTCCTGATGCGCCAGCGGCGTTGTACCTGCGTCCGACTTTGATCGGTACCGATCCTGTGATTGGTAAAGCCGGTTCTCCTTCTGAAACGGCTTTGCTGTACATTCTGGCTTCTCCTGTCGGCGACTATTTCAAAGCTGGTTCGCCCGTTAAAATCTTGGTGGAAACCGAACATATCCGTTGCGCCCCACATATGGGCCGTGTGAAATGTGGCGGCAACTACGCTTCCGCCATGCCTTGGGTGTTGAAAGCCAAAGCCGAATATGGCGCAAACCAAGTGTTGTTCTGTCCGAATGGCGACGTTCAGGAAACCGGCGCGTCTAACTTTATCCTGATTAACGGCGATGAAATCATTACCAAACCGTTGACAGACGAATTCCTGCATGGCGTTACCCGTGATTCCGTACTGACTGTTGCCAAAGATTTGGGCTACACCGTTACCGAGCGCAACTTTACCGTTGATGAGCTGAAAGCAGCTGTGGAAAATGGCGCAGAGGCGATTCTGACCGGTACGGCTGCGGTCATTTCTCCGGTAACTTCTTTCGTGATTGATGGCAAAGAAATCGAAGTGAAGAGCCAAGAGCGCGGTTACGCAATCCGTAAGGCGATTACCGACATTCAATACGGTTTGACAGAAGATAAACACGGCTGGTTGGTCGAAGTTTGTTAAATAGAGCGCATTTAATAAAAAAGGCCGTCTGAAATATTTTTTCAGACGGCCTTTTTTATTGATTTTTAGATGGTAAAAGCAATAATAAAATACTAAATTTTTCAAATAAACGGTATTATTTTAGGATAACCGGTATATAATGCGCAATTATGTTGTAAAAATACATATTGAAAATATCGAATTTTATTGATTTTTCGATGAAGTTAAAAACATTTATAGATATTTATTTTGTATATTTTGTAAATTTAGTTAAATTAGGAATGCTAAAAACATATTGTGTTAGAATTCCCCTCCTTTTTGGCTTCGCGGGATTAACTCTGTCACGCCAAAAAGGAAAACAATACAAGATAAAACCATTTTTATTTGGGACTGACGTAGATTAGCAGTTATGCTAGGCTACGAAAATGCAGATAACTAATTGTAAATTAAGAAAGAGAGTTCAAAAGAAACTACTTGAATTTTTTGTACTCCAAGTTACCGCCCGCTCCGCTGCCGATATTTTGGGCATTCAGCCCAACTCCGCTATTCTGTTCTACCGCAAAATTCGTATGGTTATCAGCCATTATCTGGCCTTGGTTGCCGATGAGGTTTTTGAGGGCCCTGTCGAGTTGGACGAAAGCTATTTCGGCGGACGGCGTAAAGGCAGACGTGGTCGCGGCGCGGCAGGAAAAGTGGTTGTCTTTGGTATTCTGAAACGCAACGGACGGGTCTATACCGTAGTCGTAGATAATGCCAAGTCCGATACTTTGATGCCTGTTATCAAACAGAAAATCATGCCGGACAGCATTGTTTACACGGATAGCCTGAGCTGCTATGACAAGCCGGGCGTAAGCGGTTTTATCCATCACCGCATCAACCATTCCAAGGAATTTGCAGACCGTCAGAACCACATCAACGGCATTGGGAATTTTTGGAATCAGGCAAAACGCGTCTTGCGCAAATACAACGGAATTGATCGCAAATCCTTCCCGCTATTCTTGAAAGAATGCGAATTTCGATTTAACTTCGGCACACCGTCTCAACAGCTTAAAACCCTGCGGGATTGGTGTGGAATTTAGGGCTAATCTACGTCAGCCCCTTTCAGATTTTTACGACAGCCTTCCCGTCTTGCTATACTATCAACATTTATATGCGTATTTTATGAAAAGGAAAATCATGACTATAAAAAACCCTCACCGCCTTCTCACCCTTGCCGCGCTGCTGGCTGCACTGCCCGCCGCCGCCGCGCCGGACAACATTATCGACCTCGGCACGCTGCAAAACAACAATGAAGGTTTTTCTAGTGCTGGTAACATCAGCAAGAGCGGTTCGATTATTGTCGGCATGGCATTCAATGGCACTGACAATCAGGCCGTCGTCTGGCAGGGCGGCGGTTTCAACCGCTGGCAAAACAAAACCAACCTCGGCACATTAAGGAGCGATAATTCGGGCATATCCAGAGCTGGTGAAATTAGTGGCGACGAAACGGTCATTGGTGGACAAGCACAGAACGATACCGACACTTCTGCCAACCAATACCACGCCGTCATTTGGCATGGCAACGGCTGGCAGAACAAAACCGCGCTCAGCGAACCGGCCAATACAGTAAACTCAGGAGTTCGGGGCATCAACAGAGATGGTACGGTAGTTATCGGCCATTCGGTCCTTAGCAGTGGTATGCAGATTGCCAGTGTTTGGAGCGGCCCGAATCACAGTATCCGCACCGACCTTGATAGTCTGACTAGCACACAAAGGGGAAGATTAGCATATGATGTTAGCGACGATGGCACAGTAGTTGGCGGTGCTACGGAACAGGATGGTTTTCCTGAAGGTTTTCGTGCCGTAGTTTGGCATGGAAACAACTGGCAGGACAAAACGCCACTCGGCACACTGAAATCCGACAACACCGGTAAATCCTATGTTTACGCTCTCAACGGCGATGGCTCGATCGCTGCAGGCTGGGCACAAAGCGATACCAGTACCCGGCGCGCCACCATCTGGTCAGGTACGAACTGGGCAAACAAGGCCGACCTTGGCACACTGAAATCCGACAACTCAGGCATATCATGGGTAACAGGCCTCAGCACAGACGGCCATACGGCCACCGGTGCTGCGCAGGACGACAATGGCAATACCCGCGCCACTGTCTGGAAAAGCAGCAACTGGAACGACAACAGCCTGCTGCAAAAACAAGACCTTGGCACATTGAAAGCCGACAATTCGGGTAATGCGATAGCTCAGGTCATCAGTGGCGACGGCCGTATCGCGGTAGGAACTTCTGACAGCGATAGCGGCTATCGGCGCGCCGTAGTCTGGTTTATCGGGCGCGGCCGTGCGGTGGATATCGACAACACGCACCGCAGTATCTCCACCCTCTCCGCCGATACCTTCTCCCTGCTCGCCGCACGCGGTAATGCCGTGAAAAGCCTGCTTGACGGCTGCCGTGCCGAAAAAGGCCGATATTGCTATACCGCCGGCTACGGCTACCACAACACTACCCACGATACCCGCAGCCATGCCGCCGAATTCAGCCTCGGCTACGGTTTTACCGACAACTTCGATGCGGGATTCAGCCTTTCCGTCCCCGCCGCGCACGGCCGCAGCGGCAGCTACCGCTTGAAAACCGGCATGGGGTTGGGTCTTTCCGCCCGCCTCCGCAGCACGGATGGTCGCTGGTATGTTACGCCTGCCGTTGCTTTCGATTCGTACAAAGCAAACGTTCATCGTCCGCATCTCAATGGCACAGAAGAAACAGACAACAGCGTACGTGTCAAAGGACGCGCATACAGCCTGACCTTCGGTCAAAATTTTGGCACACCGGAAAGTAAATCCTTCGGCTGGTATGCAGCCCTGCGCCGCACCGAAGCCAAACGCACGGCCTATCAGGAAGCCGAAAGTCTCTCCTTCCCGTTTGCCTACGGCGAAGCACGCCTGAAAGATACCGCATTGGCCGTTGGTACGGAAGGCAGCCTGCAACTGACAGACAAACTCGCCTGGCAGGGCGGTCTTGAAGTGGAACAGCGGCTCGGCGGAAGCGAAACCCGCTTTACCGCATCTGCCAACCACTTGGGTGATTATGCCGAAGCACATAAACCAACTGGTTTTCGCCCCAATATCCGAACTGCATTGACTTATGCCTTCTCTCCAGAGGCCAAACTCTCCCTGGGCGGTTATTTGGGACGCAGCGCCTTTACAGGAACGGACAAGGGCGTATATTTGAGACTGCACGGCAAGTTCTGATTTTGAATTATCCCAATGTGGTGTGAAAGGCCGTTTAAAAACCGCTATATGGTTTTCGGGCGGTTTTCCCAATGGCCTCTTTCAGGCATTAGGGGCAGTCTGCTTGCTCCAGACCAGATTGCTTGAGCTGCAGCCGTCCCTATGAACGAAAGAAACGGCAGGAAAGCAGGGTTGTTCTTACTATTTTAAGGTGTAGGAAACCGTCGCGTTGTTTACACCACAGGTTGAGAAAAATAAGCCTGCAAGACCTCAAACGGCG
>ERZ773090.536-NODE-536-length-18747-cov-7.60999_pt1 | contig 18747 bp, 7 predicted proteins | sample MGYA00580579_ERZ773090 | MGnify/ENA primary metagenome ERZ773090 (study PRJEB29015, sample SAMEA2738014) | human oral metagenome | biome: human oral; feature: human-associated habitat; material: dental | place: China | collected 2132 ... | reverse complement strand
TTTTGGAGCAAATATTACACCAAAGGCAGTAACTGAAAAAACAATAGTTGAAAAAGCAGTAATAAAAAAAGATATTACAGCACCAAGTGTCACACCACCAACAGTTGAAGTGGGAGAAATAACATTAACAGCTCCTGAAGAAGTTGCAATAGGTGAAATGACACCTCCTAATGAACCAAATCCAAGTGTAACTACACCAAGTACAGTACCAGCATTACAAGGGATAACAGTTGCAGCAGTGTCAGAAGTGAATGTAACTCCAAGTACACCAGAAGTAGCAGCAACACCAACAATAAATGCACCAGGAGTACAACCACCTGCTACACCAGCTGGGTTTACACCAGCAATTATACCACTACCTAAACCACCTAAGGATCCAGATAAGCCAGATATATCTGTTTTTAATCCAATTGATTTAGCGTTTAATGGAACAGGTTTTGGACAGGGATCAAGTTCAGGAGTTCCTAAGGGAAATACAATAATTGAAAATTTTGGAGATTATGTAACAGGAAATGGAGGGACAGATACATTAAAAATAAGTTCAGATGGAACAGGAACTAAATGGAGTGGAACAAACTTGGTTGCTTCAGGACAATCCCCTAGTGGAGGTTTAGAAAATGCAACACTAACACCAGGTTCTACTGGAACAAATTTAGCAGCATTTTTTAGTGATGCCGCTAATCACTCTGTTACAATAAGAGGTAACTATGATATGACTAGACCAACAGATACAGGAGAAGGAACAATAATGTTTTCCAGTTTAAATCCATATTATGTTGCAAACAGCGATAAAACATATGATTTCCAAGGAAATTTAACATTGCATGGTCATAATAACCCATCAAGTAATAATTTATTACTAGGATTTGAACATCAATTATTAACATATGTGAAATCAAATACAACAAATGGAACGTCAATATTTAAAAATTCAGGGAATATAACATTACAAGATGGTTATAATATAGTTGGAATCCAAATAGATACTGAATATAATAGTAATAGTCAAGAATTTACAAAACAACCTCAAACAATAAATTCAGGGAAGATAATTATCAACTCTAAAAAAAGTATAGGAATTGATTATGGTTATTATTATGATCATGCACCAAATACAAAGTTACATATAGGTAATATAGAAGTAAATGGAGAAGGTAACTATGGTTTAAGAATGAAAAATTATTATACAAAAAATGTTAATTATTATGATAAAACAAATGTTACAGGAAGTAATGGAATTATAACATTAGGTGGTAAAAAGAATGTAGGAATATATATAGGACAAGGGATGTCTTCAGGAGATCCTATAGGTAATATGGATAATTTACAAGTAAAAGTAGGTGGAGAAAATAATATAGGGTTCTTAAGAGCAGGATCAACTGGAGTGAATAGTAATACAATTACTTTGAACAATAGCAAATTGGGGACAACTTTTACCTTTGATGAAAGTGGAACTACTATAAAAAGTGCTTTAGTAAGAAGCGATTTTGGAGAAGTAGTATTAGATAAAAGTTATACTTGGAATAGTGGAAATCTAGGAGAAGGAAATACTTTTTTACAAGCAGGGAAAACAGGAACAGTAAATTTTAAAAGTGGAAATGTTTTAACTGTTAAGGCTAATAAATTCTATGGAATGACAGCAGGGAATTTTGAAGAAAAAAATAAAACAGCAGGAGCTACAGCTATAAATAATGCTAAAATAGATATAACCGGAGATTCATCAGTTGCAATGGCAGCAGATGTAGGAAATACTATTAAAAATGAGGGTGAATTAAAAGTTGCAGGTAAAGGAGTAACAGGAATATATAATCTAGGGACTTTTAATCAGACTGGAGGAAATTCAAAATTAGAGGTAAGTGGTGAGAAATCATTAGGTTTATATAACAAAGCAGGAACTATGACTTTGAGTGGAACAGCAACTATTAATGGAACTAAAGGTGCTATTGGCATATTTAGTGATGGAGGAACTGTTACATCAAATATGGGTGACAAGCTATCAATAAATAGTGATGATACAAGTCTTGCAAGTGGAGCAAGTCAAGGATTAGGAGTTTATTCTGCTAATGGAGCCAAAGTAAAAATAAATGGTGCAAAAATAAATGTCACAGGTGGTTCAGTTGCTATAGCAGCTGTAGGAAAAAATACTAGCAATGTAGGTTCTCATATAGAAGCAAAAAATTCAACAATTAATTATAGTGGAGAAGGATATGCTGTATATACAGCTGATAAAGGTTCAATAGATATATCAGGTTCAACTATAAATTTAAGTGGAAAAGCTACAGGAATGGAAATTAATAAAGCTGTTTCAAATCAAATAACTGCTACAAATGCTAAGATTCATGTAAAATCTAACAATGTAACAGTATTTAATTTAACAAATGTAACTACTCCTCTTAGTTTAAATACATTGGAAGCCAGTTTAAAAGCTGAATCTGGTATAAGTTCAATTACTGCTGATGCAGGAATTGATAAATATAAATTAGCTTCATTAGATGGAGGAGCACTAAATGTAGATACTCCAATTAGTAGAACAGATGCAGTAGGAACACCAGGATATACTTTTTATAGAAGATTTTTAGCCCAAAGAACAAAATTAAATGTAACTAAGAATGTTACAGCTATTATGAATTCAGTGGAAGCAAATGACTATAATGGTCAAGTAGTTGGTCTTGAAATGAATTCAAGTAAAAATGCAACTAGTGTAAATGAAACAGCTATTAATTTAGTTAATTCAAAAATAATAGCAGATAGAACAGATGCAGGAACAGGAGCAATAGGAGCATTTATTAACTATGGGGAAGTAAATATTGATGCAACATCAAAAATAGAAGTTGAAAAAGAAAACAATGTAGTTAATAAGCAAGCAGTAGGAGTATATGCAGTAAATGGTTCTAAAGTAGATAATAAAGGAACTATTGATGTAGGTGGAAATCAATCAGTAGGTATCTTAGGAATGGCATATAGAGAAGGTAGCTCTAATAATCCAATAATAAATGAATTTGGTGGAAAGTCAGGAGAAGGAACTGTTAATATCACAAATGAAAAAGATATAAAAATGTCAGGTAAGGATGCTATTGGTATCTATGCAATGAATAACAATCCTGATAACACAGTAACAAGTCATTTAGTAACAAATAAAGGAACAGTTGAAGTAGGAGATTCAGGTGAAAAGACAGCTGTAGGAATTTATGCTAAAGGAGTAAATGTAAAGCCTGAAAATGGAAAAATAAAAATAGGTAAAAAGGCAGTAGGAATTTATGCAGAAGACTCTCAAGTTGGAGAAGCAAATAAAGATTTAGGAACCGTAGACTTTAATGGAGATGATGGAGTAGGTATTTACCTAAAAGGTAGTGGTTCAAACTTACTTGGAAACAAAGTTACTTTATCACAATCAAAAGATTCTAAAAATAAAGTAGGAATACTTGCTGATCGTGGAACAAACTCTATAATTAAGACAGAAGTAGCAGTAGGAACACTTAATAATGTAATAGCATACTATTCAAAAGGAAATAATGAATTAAATGTTCAATCAAATGTAACATTGAATGAGAATAGTATTGGTATTTCAGGAGAAGGTGATTTACTATATGGTGATGGAACAAATACATATACTATGAAATTAGGTAAAAGTTCTACTGGATTATTTGGTACAAAAAAGATAGGTTTAAAAGATAAAACAAATATTGAATTAAATGGAGAAAATTCTGTTGGAGCTTATGCTAGTGGAGCTAGTGGAATAATTAATTCTGAAGGAAATATAAAATTTTTAAAAGAGAAATCTATAGGTCTGTATGCAGAAAATGGAGCAACTATTAAGAATAAAACTTCAATGGATTTTAGCAATGTAAATGCTAAAAATAATATAGGAGTGTATTTGGCAGGTGCTAATTGGGAAAGAGATAGAGCATTTACATTTGATTCGGCTCATGAAAAAGGAAATATTTATTTATTTGCTCAAGGTGGAAGTACTGCAACTCTAAAGAATGAGTTTGTTATTACTCCTTCAACTGCTCCAACTGGAAATAATAGAACAATAGGAATGTATTTAGATACAGCTGTAAAAGGTGGAGCAACTACTGCAGATAATACAGTAGATATGAGTGGTGGCAATGCAGAAATTATTGTAACAAAAAAAGCTATTGGAATTTATGCAAAAAATGTAGATAACAGTAAAAATAATATAATAAATAAAATAAAAGTTCTTTCTGATGGTCAAGGCACTGTTGGAGTATTTACTGATGGTAACTTAAAACTTAGTGGAAATGGTGGATTAATTGAAGCTCAAAATGCTGGAATAGGACTTTATGGAAATAGTGGAAAAGTTACTGTTGAGGGAACACATAAAGTTGAAGTTACTTCTGCTGGAACAGGTATGTATTTAACTAAAGGTAGCCATCTAAGTGGAGGAAAATTAGAACTTGAAAATAAAATAGCAGGAACATCAGCAGCTGGAATATATTATGAAGGAACAGGTAATGAAGTTAACCATGATACAGATATAGTAGTAACAGCTGGAGAAAATTTACTAGCTATATATGCTAATGGCTTAAAATTAAATAATAACAAAGAAATTCTTATAAAAAAAGGAAAAAATAATGTTGCTGCATATATAACAGGAAATTCTACATTTAAAAATAAAGGAAAAATACAATTAGGACATCCTACACAAAATGATTTTGAAAGTGGTATTGGAATATATGTAGTAGATGGTGAAGCAATAAATGAATCAGGAAAAACAATAGATATTTATGACTTTGAAAACACAGCATCAGGAGGCTCTCTATCAGTAGGAATGCTTGCAAAAGCTGGTGCTGGAAAAACAGCAAAAGTTACTAATAAAGGAACTATTAATGTCAATGGTGAAGTTATTGGAATGGTTGTAGAAGACAATTCAGAAGGTCTTAATGATACTGGTGCAGAAATAGTTGCAAAAGATAAAGAAGATATTAATGCAAAAGCAATAGGAGCACATGTAAAAGGAGCTAATGCTAAATTTGAAAATAAAGGAAAAATTTCTGCTGAAAATATAGCTCTTGCACTTCAAGGAACAGGTGCTAATAAGATTTTAAATTCAGGTACTTTAAAATTAACAAAAACTGGAGCAGTTGGAGTATATGCAAATAATTCTATTGTAGATTTTAATATTGCACCAACAGTGGCATCAGGAATAGATAAAACAGTTGCCTTATATGCATCAGGAACTACTAAAATTAAAAGCCAAATAACATCAGCTAGTGGAAAAGCTCATATAGGAGTATATGCAGAAGGTAATGCTGAATTCCTATCAGGTTCAAAAGTAACAGTTGGTAATGGTGATGGAAAAGATTATGGAATAGGTGTTTATACAAAAGCAGGATATAACAAAGCTGTAAATACTGATATTCAATTAGGTGGAGAAAAGACTATTGGTTTCTATCTTGGAGCAACAGGAGGTACAGGTTCAACAGTAACTCATACTGGAACTATTGATGTTGGAAGTGGAATAGGAACTTATATTCCTGAACATTCAAAATTTATTGCTCAAAATACTACTTTTAATGTAGGAGATAATGGAACAGCAGTTTACCTAAAAGGAGGAGCAGTAGATTTAGGAGCAACTGGTACTGCAACTATTAATTTTAATGGAACAAATGGAAGAGCAATATATCAAGATGGTGGAAGTATAACAACTGGAACAGGATTACATATAAATGGTTCAGGAAGTTTCTTAACACTTAAAAATGCAAACTCTTCTATCAATTCTATTGTACAAGTTGGAACAAATGGAATAGGTATCAATGGTATTTATGATACAGCGGGTCAAGATTATGCACTTGCTTTGGAAAGTCCAAATGGTCATATTAAACTGAATGGAGATAAAGCAACAGGAATAGCAGCAGTTGTTAAAAATACTGTTTTTCCAAATAAAGTAGACATTATAAATAAAGGAAATATTGAAACTACTTCTGGAGAAAAGACTACTGGAATTTATGGAAAAGGTGCAAATATAACTAACCAAGCAGGAGCTCAAATAAATATAGGAGCTAAAGGAGTAGGAATTTATACAACTAATGATAGTAGTCGTGAGAATACTAGTCTAAATAATGCTGGTGAAATTAATTTAACTGGTGATGAAGCAACAGGACTAGTAGCAGTTAAAGCAAAAACTAACCAAGATTTTGTTATAGGAAAAATTACTGGTACAAAAAATAAATTAGTTGGTGCATATTTTAAAGAAAGTCAAGCACCTACAAAAGTTAGAGACTTTAATATTTCTTTAGGAGATAATGCAAAAGGATTAGTTTTTGACCAAGGAAATAATTTTACAGTAACATCATCATCAACTAATAATAAAATAAAAGTAGGAAATACAACAGGAAGTAATCGTGGAATAGGAATAGCAGCTCTTGGAGTAAATGGAAATGTTTCTAAGACAGATGTTATAGTTGGTAAAAACTCTTTGGGACTATATGTAAAAAATAAAAAATTAACATTTGACTTAGCTAGTGGAAAATTAGAATCATCAGATGCAAATAGAAGCTCAATTTTAGCTTATGCTGATGGAAATACTTCAGAAGTTGCTCTAAATGGTGGAGGAACTTTAAAAGTAGGAGCAAATGGTATTGCATTAGGAACTAAGGGTGGAAAAATAACTGCTGATTCTGCAACTACTGTTGAAGTAGATGGAGTAAAAGGATTAGGAGCATATGTAGAAAATGGTGGAAGCATAGATAATAACTTTGATATTAAAGTTAAGAGTGCTGAAGGTATTGGAATGTATGCAAAAGGCGGAGCTTTAACATCTGTTGCAAAAGTTAGTGAAATTAAAGGAAATAAATCAATAGGATATGTTTTTGAAAATATAACAAGTGCTATTACTATGCCAAACTCAGTTCAATTAACTGACACTAATGCAACTGGACAAGTAGGAGTAGTAGCACAAGGAACTGGAAATGGACTAACAGTAGCAGGAGTTTCTGTTGTTGGAAGTGGTAATACAGGAGTATACAGTTCCACAGGTAAAGCAGTTATAAATAATGGAACACTTACTGTTGGAGATTCAACAGGAAAATCTTCTATTGGTATTTATTCAAAAGGTGGAGCAGTAACAAGTACAGGTAGTGCTACAATAGGTAAAAATTCTATTGCCATCTATGGAAAAGATACAGCTGCTACATTAAATGGAAATCTAACTATTGGAGAAAAAGGTATTGGACTATATGTTGATAATACTGCAACAAGTAAAGGTGATACAGCTGTAAATGGAAATATTACAGTAGGAGCAAATGGAGCAATAGGAATACAAACTACTAACTCTAAGGTTAACTTAACAGGAGATTTAAGTGTAGCTTCTGGAGATAGTAAAGGTATATTCTCAATGGGGGCTGGAAATGTTGAAACTACTGGTAATATAACTGTTGGAAGTAACTCAGTTGGTATTTATAAAAATGGTAGTGGAGAAGTAAAAACAGCTGCTGGAAAAACTTTAACAGTAGCAGATAGTGCATATGGAATATTCTCAAAAGGTGCAAAACTAATTAACAATATGAATGTTACAGTTGGTGTTGATGCAATAGGAGCTTATGTAGATGGCAATGATTTAACTTCAACAGGAACAGTTACAGTAGGAGACAAAGGAGTAGGTTTACTTGTAAAAGGAACAGGAAAAACTTTAACTTCAACAGGAAATATTACAGTTGGTTCTAATAATTCAGTAGGACTTTATGCAGGAGATAATGCAAATATTGCTCAATCTGGAAATATCACAGTAGCTAATAATAATGGAATAGGAGTTTATTCAAAAGGTAGTGGTAATGTATCAACAATAGGAGCTATAACAGTTGGTAAAGATTCAATAGGAGTTTACAAAGATGGTAAAGGAACTATGAATATAAATGCAAGCTCACCTATTCAAACAATGACTATTGCTGAAAAAGGTTATGGACTTTACTATAAAGGAAATTCAAGAGCTGATAGTATAATTAATAGTAATATGAATATGACTCTTGGAAAAGAAGCAGTAGGAATCTATGCTAAAAATACAACTGTTAATCATACAGGAGATATCACAGTAGGAGAAACAACTATAGGTTCAAGTGGATTTACTACACCTAGTGACAATAAAAACTCTATTGGAATATTTGGAGATAATTCAAATATTAACTTTAAAGGAAATATGTTAGTTGATAAACCGTTATCAGTAGGTATCTATGGAGCAAATGGAGGAAGCATAACAGTTAAATCTGGTTCAACAATAACTGTCAAAAATGGAGCAACTGGTATAATGACAGGTTCAAAAGTTGAAAATATAACACTAGAAAGTGGTTCAACTCTTAATGTTGATGGAAAAGTAGATACAAATGTTTATACTAATGCAACAAAGAGCAATGTATCATTTGGAATTGCAGCATATAGTGGAGCAATTAATAACCAAGGTACAATTAATGTAACAAATGGAGCAACAGGAATATATTTAGCTGGAACTGCTTCATTAGTAAACCAAGGTACAATAACTGTTGATGCAATATCAAAACAAATAGGTAGACCAGATACAAAAGCAAGTGCTGAACTTGGAGGAATAAAAGTAACTGATAAAGGTGAAGTTACAATAAATAATAAGGTAATAAATGGAGGAACAGTTAATATTAAAGGTGACTTAAATATGGCTGGAATGGGATTAGATGTAAGTACTGGAAAAACAATAGTTGATGCTAGATCTATTTCAGGAGTTGCTGAAGTATTACCTAATTTCTCAAAAGGAAATTCTGAACAAAAAGTTACTATTAAAGATGTATTTAGAACAGGAGCAGTTGGAGCATTCTCAGGGGATGTTAAATCTAAATCTGTATCTTGGATAGCAAAAATATCTAAAGAACCAGGTTCATCTACAACAACAAGTGATATAACTATGGTAAGAATACCTTATAATAGTTTAATATCTGGTGAAAGATATAAGAACTTAGCTAGTGGATTAGAAGATATTAGATCAAAGATTGGAAAAGATTCATCATCACCAATATTTAAGTCATTAGATAATATAAGTTCACATAGAGATTTTGCAAGAGCAATAGCAAATATCCGTGGAGATATTTATTCTAATGTCCAAGAAAGAATGAAGACAGTGGAAAATGCTTTTGATAAGTCATATAATGAACTTCTATCTTCATATAATAAAACTAGAAATGTAAATAAATTTGGTATTATTTATACAGGTGGAGAACATAAGGATAGTACATTAGGAGTTTCAGGATATAAATATAAATCAACTGGTGTATTGTACTTAAATGACAGAGAAGCTTTCACTTATGGTGGAAAATATGGTTGGTCAGCAGGTATTGTAGGAAGTAATTTTGAATTTAATGGAGATACTAATAAAGGTTCTAAGGAAAGAGTAGTATCAGGAAAATTAGGACTACATTATCAAGCTCCATTAAATAAAGAAGATGACAATGCTAAATTAAAATGGTTAACAAGAGGAGAAGTAACAGTAAATAACCATAGAACTAATAGATATAGTCAAGTAGGAAAAGATACTTATCAAAATAAGGCAAGTTTCTACTCAACAGAATTATCTTGGAAAAATATAATTTCTTATGACTATGATATAAATACAAATTGGATGGTAAAACCATATACTGGTATTGACATGTCTTATGGCCATATCTTTAATATAAAAGAAAAGAATGAAGGTTTACCATTAGAAGTAAAAGGTAAAAATTACTTTGTAATAACTCCAAATATTGGTGTTGAAACAAAATATGTATTGCCATTAGGAGCAACACATCAAGTATTTGCAAAAGCAGATACAGAATTCAGTTATGATGTGGCAAAATTGTATCATGGAGTAAATCAAGCTAAGATGAAAAATGCTTCAAGTGGATATTATGATTTATCTAAACCAGAAAGAAGAAGAGCAAGAGTAGCAGTAGGAGCTGAATTAGGTTTAGAAAAAGAAAATGCATATGGAATAACATTTAGAGCTGAATATCAAGGTTACAAGAAATCTCAATTAAACTATGGAGTGAGATTAAATTACAAGTTCTAAAAAATTATATTGATACACCTTTTTAAAGTTAAGAATACTAGATACAGAAATGTGTCTAGTATTTTTTTGTAATAAAAAAACACCATTATCTTATGGTCAAGTTAAGGAATTAATCTTAACTATAAGATTTCTGGTGTAATTAATAAAATTATAAATTATTTATTTCTTTTGTAAAATAACAAGCAACTTCATGCTTTGTATTAATATTTTCTAAAGTAGGTTTTTGTCCCTTACATTTATCTTTTACAAATTTGCAACGCCCTTGAAATACACAACCACTAGGTAAGCTAATAGGACTAGGTACATCTCCTTCAATACTAGCTATCTTTTCAGAAAAATTCATATTGATAGAGAATAAAGAACTTAAAAGAGCTTTTGTATATGGGTGATAGGCACTATCTTTTAATCTTTCTCCAGGTAAGACTTCTAGAACATTACCTAAATACATAACTGCAATTTCATGAGCAAAAGATTGAACTAATGCGATATCATGACAAATAAAAACTATACATAAGTCTCTTTCTTTTTGTAATTTCACTAAAAGCTCAATTATATTTTTTTGTATAGAAACATCAAGAGCAGATGTAGCCTCATCACAGACTAAAATTTCAGGCTCTAGTGATAAAGCTCTTGCTATACCAATTCTTTGTTTTTGTCCACCACTCATATTTTGAGGATATTTATGAATAAAATCTGCTGGTAGGTCAACCATTTCAAGAAGCTCAATAGCCTTTTTTTCTTTATCTTCCTTTTTCAACCTGTCATAGTTAATAAGTGGTTCAGTTAAGATATCTACTACTTTCATTCTAGGGTTAAAAGAAGCCCCAGGGTCTTGATATACCATTTGTATATGTTGTCTACTTTCCCAAATTTCATCTTTAGAGAACTTACTAATATCTCTCCCCTTATAGAAAATTTCTCCACTTGAGATTTTTTCTAAATTCATAAGCATTCTTAAAAAAGTAGATTTTCCACAACCAGACTCTCCAACAATTCCTAAAGTTTTACCCTTATACATAGATAAATTTATATTATCACAGGCAGTTAGAGTATTGTTTTTAGAAACTTTAAATTGCTTTGTTACATTTCTAGCTTCTAATATCAATTCATTATTTTTAGACAAATCTCTCACCATCCATTTCAGGAATTGCTTTAAGCAATTTTTTTGTGTAATCACTCTTAGGATTATTTATAACTTCTTCTCTTGTACCACTATCTACAACTACTCCATTTTGCATAACTATAATTTTATCTGCCATATATGCAGCAACTCCCATGTTATGAGTAACTATAATTATACCAGTATGAAATTCATCTCTTAATTCCATCATTTGTTTTACAATTTGAGCCTGTGTTGTAACATCTAGGGCAGATGTAGGCTCATCTGCCAAAACAAGTTCTGGCTCAAATGTAAGAGCCATAGCAATTCCAACTCTCTGTTTCATACCTCCAGAGAGTTCATAAGGATAGCTATTCATAATATTTTTAACTTCTGGTAAACGAACTTTTTCTAGCATAAAAAGAGCCTTTTTCTCTGCCTCAGTTTTATTTAAATTAGTATGAGCATTTATATATTCAATATATTGAGAGCCTATTTTTCTAATAGGATTTAATGTAGCACCACAATCTTGAGAAATCATTGAAATAACTGTTCCTCTCAGTTCTCTCCACTCATTATTTGAAAGATTTAACAGTGATTTACCATTGAAAATTATATCTCCAGAAGTAATTTTCCCCTGTCCTAATAATCCACCTATTATTGAACGAAGGACAGTAGATTTTCCACTTCCAGATTCTCCAACAATACTTATAATTTCTCCTTTTTGCATAGTTAGAGAAAAATTTTCAACAACAGCATTTTTTTCTCCATATTGTATCGTTAAATCTTTAATTTCTAACATTTTTTCTCCTTCTATTCACTAACTGTAACATCTTTTGTTAACCAATAGTAGTCCATTGGGAACATTTTTACATTTTGTACTTTTTTATTTGAGTATAAGAAAGTAGTTTCATATCCAAAGAATACTGTTGCAGCATCATTCATTATTAATTGTTGAATTTCTATTGCTAAATCTTTTCTTTTTTCTGGATCAAATTCTACATTTAATTTATCTAATAATTCATCAACTTTTTCATTTTTGTATCCTGCTTGATTAGATGCAGATCTGCTATCCCAGTTTTCATATAGATATTTTTCAGGATCTCCTGTATTGGCAGCAAGTACATTCCAAATCAATAAATCAAAGTTTCCAGAATCTCTCATATCTAAAAGAGTTTCATAACTAACAGTTTTTAAAGTAACTTTAATACCAACATCTTTTAAGTTAGCTTGAGCAGCTTGAGCATAAACTTTTAATTCTTCTCTACTTGTATAGATTACAAAATTTAAATCAAGTTTTGAACCATCTGGTTTTTCAACAAACCCATCACCATCTACATCTTTATATCCTGCTTTTGCTAATATTTCTTTTGCACTTTCAGGATTGTAAGCATTATCATCAACAAGTTTATCAAAACCAAAATCTAATGTAGGAGGAATAGGGGCTTTTCCAGGAGTAGCAGCTCCACCTAATAGATTTTCAGTATATGCTTTTTTATCTAAAGCTCTAAGCAATGCTTGACGAAGTGCTAAATCTCCTAATGCTCCATGTTGATTCATAAAAGCATAAGTAGATCTAAGTGATTTTAATTCTTGAATATTAATATCATCTTGTCCTTCAAAATCAGCTTTATTTTCAATTTTTAAGTTGTAAGCAACTCCAATTTCTCCAGTTTTTAAAGATAAGGCACGAGTACTTTGGTCATTGATACATTTAAAAGTAACTTTTGCAAGTCCAGCTTTTCCACCCCAATAATCTTCATTTCTTTCAACTACTGCATATTCAGTAGGGACAAATTCTTTAAATACATAAGGTCCTGTACAGATAGGAGCATTTGTTGTGTATTCTTCAACATTATCAGAAGTATCTATTATCAAGAATAGAGGGTCTGCTAAACATTGAGGTAAAATAGCAACTGGTTTTTCAGTAGATATTTTTAAAGTTTGTCCATCAGCAACTATTGAAGTAGGTTTAAAGAATCCATCTGCTCTTTTACTTTTTCTAAAAGTTCTTTCAAGAGAAGATTTTACTGCTTCTGCTGTTAAAGGATTACCATTAGAGAATTTAACTCCATCTCTAATTTTAAATTCCCAAGTTAATTTATCATCACTAACTTTCCATTCTTCTGCAAGTAAAGCTTGTAATTCCCCATTTTCATCAAAACGAACTAAGTTTTCTCCAACACCATAACGAGTTATAACCCAACTAAAATATTGTTCAGTAGGTTCAAGAGTATCTGCAAAACTTGTAACACCTATCACTAGTTCTCCATTAGCATTTGTTGTCCCTGTTGCAGAAGTTTCTTCTTTTTTATCTCCTCCACAAGCTACCAAAGTAAACATCATTAAAATTGCCATTAGAAAAGCAAAACTTTTCTTTGAAAAAATTTTCATTAATTACCACCTTTCCTTTTTTGTTAATATATTAAAATTTTATTGCTTCTTAAAAATCTTCTTCCTTAATATCAATTAAATCTTTAATATTATCTCCAAGCATATTAAAGACAACCACAACTATAACTATTGCCATTCCAGGATATAACATAAGCCAAGGAGCTTTTGCAAGATATGTTCTTCCTTCATTTAACATTGCTCCCCATTCTGGAATAGGAGGTTGAGCTCCAAAGCCTAAAAATGATAAGGCAGAAATTTCAAGCATTAATGCTCCTATATCTGAAATTGCAGTTACTAACATAAGAGTAACCATATTTGGTAAAATATATTTGAATAAAATATCTTTATCTCTACTTCCAGTAAGTCTTGCAGCTTCAACATATAATTCTTTTTTTATTTTTAAAACCATACTTCTTGAAAGTCTTGCATATTTAGGCCAAGTAACTGCTGAAATTGCAATTATTGCATTTGTCATACTAGGACCTAAAAGTCCGGCTATTGCTATTGCAAGGATAATACCTGGGAAAGATACCATCATATCAGCAAGTCTCATAATAAGGGTATCAACAATTCCACCAAAGTATCCAGCTAGTAAACCTAAAATAGTTCCAAGAGTAAAAACAGTCCCAACAAGTACCAATGTCATAAAAAGAGAATATCTTGTTCCATAGATAATACGAGATAAAATATCTCTTCCTAAAATATCAGTTCCTAATAAATTTACTTTATCAGGACTGTGTAAAGGTTTATCCATAACTGCGTTTAATGGATCTTTTGGAGCTATTTGTTTTGCAAAGATAGCAATTAAAACAATGATTATTGCCATCACAAGAAAAAATATGAGTTGTTTATGTCCTTTTATAAATTTAGTTGCTTTCAATTAGTTTGCCCCCTCAATTCTCTTATCTAATAATTTATATGAAAAATCTACTATAAGATTTATCACTAAATAAATAAGTGCAATAAGTAACACATAGGCTTGAACCAAAGGATAATCTCTAAAAGATATAGCTTTTATAGCTAAATTTCCCATTCCAGGGAAGTTATAAATTATTTCTATAACAGCAGTTCCACCTAGCAAGCTACCAAGAGATAGACCTAATAAAGTGATTAAAGGTATCAAAGCATTAGGTAGTACATGCTTTATAAGTATTGTACTTTCTTTTATACCTCTCATTCTAGCTCCAATAACATAATCTTTATTTAATTCTTCCAAAACAGTGTGTCTAACTTGTCTTATATATTTTGCTGACATTGCAAAGCCTAATGTAAATGCAGGGAGTATCATTGACTTAAAGTCAGCTTTACCACCTGAAACAGTTACCCAACGAAGCATTACACCAAAAACACTTAAAAATATTAGTCCCAACCAAAAACTAGGAATAGAAAGTCCTGTAAAACTTATTGCTCTAACAAAATAATCTTGCCATTTATTTACCTTTAAAGCAGCAAGAATACCTAATGGTAGAGAAATTATTATCATAAATGTAAGTGATAATAAAGAAAGTTTTAATGTTGGCATAAAAGCAGTTTTTATTTTACTCACAACAGGAACTCTTAAAGAATAAGACTTCCCAAACTCTCCATGAGCAACATTTGAAGCCCATCTAAAATACTGTTCAGCAAAGGGTTTGTCCAAACCAAGTTCTGCTCTTGTTTGTTCAACTAACTCTGGTGTAGGAATATTTCCACACTCAGTTAACATAATTTCAGCAGGGTCGCCTGGTGATAAATAAGTTAAACTAAAGGTGAAAAAACTTATTCCAAAAAGAACTACTAGAATTTGTAAAATTCTGTTAATAAAATTATTTTTGACCATTATAATCTCCTTAGTACAGTTATAAATTTCTAACAATAAATAATTTTTAATTCTAAATTTTCTAATATGTTAATGCATAAAATATATTAATTTTCTTAGGAAAATATTCCTAGACATTTTATCATATAATTCAAATAAAAACAAGAAAATATATTTTGCTTAACTTAATAAATTCAATACAAATTTAGCTAATTATTTATATAATATTTTTCACATAGTATTATAATTTTATGCTTTATTTTTAAGGGAAATGCTTGAAAAAAAATCAAAAATAATGTATAATTAATAAAATAATTTTGTTTTGGTAAACATAATAATAATATAAAAAATTTTATATTACTAATAAAACTAATAGAAGAAGGATTTTTAATATTTATAACTGTAATTTTTTCAATAACCAATATTAAGAATAAGGAGCATAAAATGAAAAAAATTTTTCTATTAATTTTTTTAATTGAAAATTTAGTTTTTGCTAAAACTCCACAGAGAGCAGTTTCTATATCACATTTTACAACAGAAATTTTACTTTCAATAGGTGCGGAAAATCAGATGGTTGGAACAGCATATTTAGATATGCCTATTTTACCTGAATTAAAGGATAGATTTGAGAAAATACCCATTTTATCGGATAAGTTTCCAACAAAAGAACTATTTTATTCGGTAAGACCTGATTTTGTAACAGGGTGGGAAGGATTAGTAAAATCTAGAAATTTAGGTCCTAAAAAGGAATTAGAGAAAAATGGAGTTCAAGTATATATTTTTAAATCACTAAATGATGAAAGAATAGAAGTTTTATATAGCGATATTTTAGAACTTGGTAAGATTTTTAAATTAGAAAAAAATGCAAGAGAGCTAGTTGAGAAGATAAAAAAAGAATTAAGTGAAATTGAAAAAAAAGTTCCTAAACAAAAGAAAAAAGTTCTTGTTTGTGATCCTGGAGATGATCAACCTTTTGTTTTAGGAGGAAAAGGGATAGGAAACTATATAATTGAATTAGCAGGGGCTGAAAATGTTACTGCTGAAATAAATAAGGCATGGGGCTATTCAACTTGGGAAAAAATTATAGTTTCTAATCCTGAATATATATTAATTCCTGACTATGAAGGAAGAGATTATGAAGAAAAGGTGAAATATTTAAAAAATGAATCCCCTATAAAAGATTTAAAAGCTATTAAAGATAATAAAATTATAAAAATTGATTTGGCTGGAATTTCCCCAGGGGTAAGAATATCTACAGAAGCAAAGAAAATAGCAGAAAAATTACATGGAATAAAGTTTTAATAAATAAGAGATAAAAATGAGGAGGAAAAAATGAAAAAGAGGTTAATAATCTTAGCAATTTTAAGTATTTCAGCTTCAGCATTTGCCATGAAGGAGGAAGCTCCTGTACAAAAATTAAATGAAACAACTATAACAACTCCTGAAAGATTTGGTACAAAGATTAGAAATGTGGCCAAAAATATTCAAATAGTTACAAAAAAAGATATGGAGGAAAAAGGAGCAAAAAATCTTTTTGAAGCATTGAGAGGGGTTCCAGGAGTAGTTCTTCGTAGAGATGGGGGAGGTCATATAGATCTTCGTGGTTCTGGAGAAAATGATAAAAGAAATATGATATTTTTAATTGATGGTATACCATATAGTGGACTAAGTATATTTGATATTAATTCAATTTCAATGGAGGAAATTGAAAGAATTGAGATTATCCAAAGTGGTAGTGCTGTTTTATATGGAGATGGAACAATAGGAGGAGTAGTAAATTTAGTTACTAAGCCTATAACTACTGAAAAATATAGTAATAGTATTGGAATGGAATATGGTTCTTGGGAAACAGCTAAGTTAAATGTTAATGTTGGGACTAAATTAACAGATAATTTAGCTGTAAGTGCTTCTTATTCTGGAGAACAAACTGAAGAATATAGAGATAGAAGTATAGATTTCAAAGATAAAAAGGATAGACGAGAATCTATTTGGTTAAAAAGTAAGTATAATTTGAAGGATGGTGAAATTGAACTAAAATATAATCATTTAAAAAATAATGACTATGTCACAGGACTTTTATCAGAAAAAGAATTTAAAGAAAGTCCTAAAAAAGCAGGTACAACAAATGCTCTTTTAAAAGCTAAGTCAGATTTATTGAATCTTTCTTTTAATAAAAAATTAAATAATAAATTTGAAGTTTTTTTACAAGGTGGGTATTATACTGATGAAACAAAATATTATGAAATAGGTCCAGGATATAAGGATTATGATAAAGAAGGAAATGTAAGTTATTTTATAAGACCACAAATAAAATATTATTATATGAAAGACAGTTATATTATCTTAGGAGGAGATACTAAAAAAGAAACAGCTACTAATAAATTATCTCCAAATTCTCCTAAAACTATAAGGAAGAAAGAGTCTATTTACTTACTAAATAGTAATAAAATTGGAAAAATTGAAATTACAGAAGGATATAGAGTGGAGAAAGTTGATTTACAAGGAAGGAAAAAATCTAAAAACTTCAAAGAAGATGCAATTGAATTAGGGGTAAATTATCTTTACTCAGATACAGGAAATCTTTATTTTAATTATACAAAAGGATTTAGAGTACCTACATTAGGCGAAATGAATAGCTGGGTAGGTGATATGAAATCACATAAAAATCATACATTTGAATTAGGTTTAAGAGATGTATATGAAAATACTTCAATAAATACTTCTATTTTTACTTTATATTCTAAGGATGAAATTTTTTATGATAGTATAGTAGCAAATCCTACTCCAAAAAATCCTAATAGAAAAGGAGCAAATAGGAATTTTGAAAGTGAAGTCAGAAGAATCGGTGGACAGGTAGCTTTAGAACATAGTATTGGGAAATTATCATTAAGAGAAAAAATTTCATATATAGTTCCTAAAATAATGGGTGGGTATTATAAAGGGAAGGATTTTCCAGGAGTTCCTAAATTAACATCAACACTAGGTTTAACATACAATTTTGAAAATGGGCTTAAATTAAATATTGATGGATATTATCAAGGAAAAACTTATGCAGGAACAGATTTTTTAAATAAATATGGGAAGCACAACAGTTATACAGTAGTAGATGCAAATGTTTCCTATACTTTTGAAAATGGCTTAGAACTTTATGGAGGAGTTAAAAATTTATTTGATAAAACATATGCTACTGCCTTTTTTCCAAGAGCAACTGGAGAATTAAGATATGATCCAGATAATGGAAGAAGTTTTTATACAGGATTTAAATATACTTTTTAAATTTTGATTAGATAAATTTTTTACTATTATTAACAACAAAATAAATTAATTCCTAAACAACTCTAAACTAAATTTTAGAGTTGTTTTTAATATTTTTAATTTATAATATTTAACACAAAATCAAGAAAATATGTTATAATTTTTAAATACTGAAAA
>ERZ773090.531-NODE-531-length-18834-cov-10.535_pt1 | contig 18834 bp, 17 predicted proteins | sample MGYA00580579_ERZ773090 | MGnify/ENA primary metagenome ERZ773090 (study PRJEB29015, sample SAMEA2738014) | human oral metagenome | biome: human oral; feature: human-associated habitat; material: dental | place: China | collected 2132 ... | reverse complement strand
ATCTCTATCCTTTCTAAAAACAAACGAGGTCAGGACTTCCGTCTCAAACCTCTCCATCTTTCCTGAAAAAACTGTGATTCTTACATCACTTCCTGTATTTGCTCCTCAATCTCCTGAGCCGCTGCCTGATCCCGGCAAACCACTAAAAGAGTATTGGCACCCGCAACGGTTCCCAAAATACGGCTATCCAGCGAGCTATCCACGACATTGGCCAGCACTGTTGCCTCGCCCAGCTCAGTACGAAGAACCAGACTAAACTCGGCTCTGGCTACACTCTCCACATGCTTAGCTAAAAACTCTATCAAATCAATCTCTTCGGTCTCATGCGCCAAAACATAATAAGTCAGCCCCTTCTTCTTAACCTTGGTCAGGCCAATTTCACGGAGGTCACGCGACAGGGTAGTCTGCGTTACATAAATCCCTTGCGCTTCCAGACGATCCTGAATCTCCTTTTGCGTTCCTAGCTTTTCTTCCTTAATCATCGTTTTGACTAACTGATGACGGTCATTCTTTCTCATTTTTACCTCATTATTGAATAATTAGAAGCTGCATTCATGAAGGACACTTCAACGGACAAAAGACTGCTTCTCCATCAATCTAGGCAAAGATTTGCAAGAATACTGAGAATAAACAAAAAACTTTAACCAAGAGTGTCAGGGAAGGAAACATTTAGATGGAAAACTCATCTATAAATACAGGTTCTTATCCCTCTTATTATATCAGAAAAATTCCTATTAGCCCAAAAATTATTCCCAAAAAAATTGAAGATTCCTTGAAAAATGTGATAAAATAATAACAAAAGACACAAAGGAGCAAATATGGATAACAAACAGTTGATTGCCGGCGAATTGGCCAAGGTTATTGACAGCCTTGATCAAGACGCTATTTTAAATTTATTGGAGCAGCCAAAGAGCTCTGAACTTGGCGATATCGCCTTCCCAGCCTTTTCTCTGGCAAAGACTGAGCGCAAAGCTCCTCAAATCATCGCTGCTGATATCGCTGAAAAGATTGATACAACGCATTTTGATAAAGTCGTTGCGACTGGGCCTTATGTCAACTTTTTCCTCAGCAAGGCTGAAATTTCTGGCCAAGTTATCAAAGAAGTCATCAAAGACGGAGCTGACTACGGCCAGCAGAATGAAGGAAATGGAAAAAATGTTACCATTGACCTATCCAGCCCAAACATTGCCAAGCCTTTCTCAGTCGGCCACTTGCGTTCTACTGTTATCGGTGACGCTCTTTCCAACATCTTCCGCAAGATTGGCTACAACACCATCAAAATCAACCACTTGGGAGACTGGGGCAAACAGTTTGGTCTCTTGATGGTAGCTTATAAGAAGTGGGGAAGCCAGGAAGCTGTTGAAGCTAACCCTATTGACGAGCTTCTCAAACTCTACGTGCGTATCAATGCCGAGATTGAAAACGACCCATCTCTGGATGAAGAAGGCCGCCTTTGGTTCAAGAAGCTGGAAGATGGCGACCCAGAAGCAACTGAGCTCTGGCAATGGTTCCGAGACGAAAGTCTGACAGAATTCAACCGTATCTACGAACTCCTAGGTGTCGAATTTGACAGTCTAAATGGTGAAGCCTTCTACAATGACAAGATGGACGAAGGGATTCAAATCCTCGAAGAAAAAGGTCTTTTACAGGAATCAAAAGGAGCTAGCATTGTAGACTTGGAAGACTTTAACCTTCCGCCTGCTATGATTAAAAAATCAGACGGTGCTACCCTCTACATCACACGTGATATTGCAACAGCCATCTACCGAGCTCGCACTTACAACTTTGTCAAAAATGTCTATGTTGTAGGTCAAGAGCAGGCCAACCACTTCAGACAACTCAAGGCCGTTCTGAAAAAGATGGGCTTTGACTGGAGCGATGACATGATTCACGTTGACTTCGGTCTGGTGACTAAGAACCGTCAAAAACTGTCTACACGTAAAGGAAATATCATCCTTCTCGAACCAACTCTGCTGGAAGCTATCAGCCGGGCTAAGAGTCAGATTGAAGCTAAAAACCCAGATTTGGAAAACAAGGAAGCTGTTGCTCGTGCAGTTGGGGTTGGAGCAGTTAAGTTCTACGACCTCAAAACTGACCGCCGCAATGGTTACGACTTTGACCTGGAAGCTATGGTTTCCTTCGAGGGAGAAACAGGCCCTTACATCCAGTATGCCTATGCTCGTATCCAGTCTATCCTGCGCAAGGCTAACTTCCAGCCAGATGCAGAGGCTACATACAGCCTGAACGATCCAGAAAGCTGGGAAATTATCAAGCTGCTCCAAGACTTCGGTCGCGTTGTCAAGCGTGCTGCTGATAACTATGAGCCATCTCTGATTGCCAAATATTCTATCAGCTTGGCCCAAGCCTTTAACAAATACTATGCACACACTCGGATTCTGGACGAAAGCCCTGAGCGCGACAGCCGTCTGGCTCTCAGCTACTCAACAGCTATTGTCCTCAAAGAAGCTCTGCGTCTGCTGGGAGTAGAAGCGCCAGAAAAGATGTAAGCTTAATTTAGAAACATCAAAAAACGAAAACCTCACTAGTTTTCGTTTTTTTCAATATGATAAAGTTCTTCAATAATCCCTGCAACCTTCTTAATATCTCCCAACATGCCACGCATTTCAAAATCAGCCAAAAACGGAAATCCGAAGCGCTCTGAGTATTGCTTTGCTGTAAGACAGTATTGGTTGTTAAAGTTACGATTGCCGCTGCCAATGACGCCCAGACACTTGCTGGCATTCTGACCATAGGCGATAAAGTCCCCCACATCGGTTGTCAGAATTTCTACATCGCCATTGTCGACACCATTACCACCCTCCAGATAAGTCGGCAGAAAAGCGATAAAAGGATTGTCCATCTCAAAAAAGGGCTGCCCTTCCTTTACCAGGTCTTTGATATGAATCTTCTCCACTTCTATACTTGTATGCTGCTCCAGCAAATAGTCAGTCAGCCGACGGACAAAACTCTCTGTATTGCCGCTCAAGCTGATGTAAACCAAGGAAACCTTTGTCATTGTATTCTCCATTCTAAAAAATAACAGATATTGCTTCTTAAAATTGTAAGCACTTATCTGTTATTTGTCAAATCTTATTCGTTTGCAGCTAGTTCTGCTTTTTCAGCCTCTTTCTGCTGCTGGACTAGCTTAAAGATGACGATGGAAAGGAAGATTAGGCTAATGACCACTGAAAGGAGGATGGAGAAATTCAACCCCGTCATCTGTGCCGAAAGAAGAGTTGAGTCTGAAAAAGAAGAAGCTATAATTCCCTTTGATACCACATAAGCATAGGCTGTCGAAATCAAGCCCACAAGAACATCGGCAATGTAGACAAGATTGGCCTTAAATATATCTTTCCTAAAAAGGAAGAAAAGAGCCACTATTAAGAGAACGATGTGCCCGTAAAAAAAGAAATTATTGGCTAGCGAATTCGCCACTTCTGCACTCTTGCTAAAATAAGTTGCATACTGGGATTTTGTTGGTTCTTCTATCTGCTTAAGAATGCTTTTCACTCCAGCATCAGAAGAAGTGAACTTGCTAAAAAGTCCCCACAAGGTTCCCACGGTTGACAAGCCCAGCAAAACATAAAGATAAATTGGTTTCTTTTTCATGAACGCCTCCTGTAAAGAAATATTTTCACTTATTATACACCGAAAAGAAAAAGCTGACAAGACCAAAAGGCTTTCGCCTTTTCAGAAGCCCACACAATAGCTAATTCCCTATCCACATATTTTATTCAAAAATCAAAGCCGAAACACTGCTGTCTCGGCTTTTTTGATTCAAAGAGTATTAGCTGTTCAAGTGCCATACTTCTTCTTCGTATTGAGCGATAGTACGGTCAGATGAGAAGAAGCCAGCTTTGGCAATATTGACGATGACTTTGTCCATCCAAGCATCGCGGTCTTCATAGTCCGCCAGCATGCGCTCTTTCACTTGGATATAGTCTTCCAGATCCAGCAAGGTCATGAACCAGTCCTTGCTAATCAGTTCATTGTAAAGACGTTCCAAGCGTTCAGCTTTACCGACTGCCAATACTTCATCGCTGACGATAAAGTCAACCAATGGCTTGATAGCTTCACGAGCATAGTACTCACTAGAATTATAAGCAGATTTTGCGTAGAGGTCAATAACAGTCTCAGAATCTTCACCGAAGATGTAGATGTTGTCTTCGCCGACCAGCTCTGCAATCTCAACGTTCGCTCCATCCATAGTACCAAGAGTCAAAGCACCGTTAAGCATGAACTTCATGTTACCAGTACCAGATGCTTCTTTAGAAGCTAGGGAAATCTGCTCAGAAATGTCACCAGCTGCAATCAAGAAGCTAGACGCTGTAACATTGTAGTTTTCTACCATAACTACTTGCAGGTGTGGAGCCACTTGAGGATCATTAGCAATCACTTCTGACAAGCAAAGGATGAGGTGGATGATGTCCTGTGCAATCGTGTAAGCAGGAGCAGCCTTACCACCGAAGAAGACAGTGATTGGACGAGCAGGGATGTTACCAGCCTTGATGTCCAGATACTTGTGGATAACGTACAGAGCGTTCATTTGTTGGCGCTTGTACTCATGCAGACGCTTGATTTGGATATCAAAGATAGATTCTGGATTGATTTCCACGCCTTGTGCTTCCTTCAAGTGACGAGCCAATTTACGCTTGTTATGAGCCTTGATGCCTTCCAATTTTTCTTTGACATTTGCAGCGCCAGTGAATTCCAACAAGCCTTCGAGCTTAGTTGCATCATGGTGCCAGTCGCGGCCCAGCAACTCATCCAAATAATGAGACAGGCGTGGGTTGGCATGCATGAGCCAGCGGCGGAAAGTAATACCGTTGGTCTTGTTATTGAATTTTTCAGGGTAGATATCGTAGAAGGCTTTAAGCTCAGAGTTTTTCAGGATTTCTGTATGCAGAGCAGCAACCCCATTGACACTGTATCCGTAGTGGATATCCATGTGAGCCATGTGCACACGATCGTCCTCATCAATGATTTGCACTGCTGGATCTGCGTATTTAGCCTTAACGCGCTTGTCAAGCTCTTTGATGATAGGCACCAGGTGCGGTACTACTTCTTTCAAGAATTCCAGAGGCCATTTTTCAAGAGCTTCTGCCAGAATCGTGTGATTTGTATAAGCAGTCATCTTCTGTACGATAGCAATTGCTTCATCCAGATCCAAACCACGTTCAGTCAAGAGACGAATCATTTCTGGGATAACCAGAGATGGGTGGGTATCATTGATTTGGATGACAGCGTAGTCTGCCAAGTCGTGCAGGTTGCTGCCTTTTTCAATCGCTTCGTCAATAATCAGCTGAGCACCATTTGAAACCATGAAGTATTGCTGGAAGATACGGAGCAGCTCACCTTGCTTGTCACTATCATCTGGATAGAGGAAGAGGGTCAAGTTGCGAGCGATATCTGTCTTATCAAAGTCAATACCGTCTGTGATGATATCCGCATCCACTGAGTCCAAATCAAAGAGACGAAGACGGTTCTTAGTTTCTGTCTTGTAACCTGGCACATCAATATCATAAAGAGTAGATGTCAGAGTGAAGTGAGCAAATGGCACTTGGTAGCTACGGCTAGAGCGAACCAACCAGTTTTGCTCAGTCAGCCAGAAGTTAGGAATCGTTGTCTGTTCGTTGTTTTTCAAAACCTGTTGGAAGAGACCAAAGTGGTAGTTCAGTCCTACACCATCACCATTGAGACCAAGTGTCGCAATAGAGTCCAGGAAGCACGCAGCCAAACGGCCCAAGCCTCCGTTACCCAGAGACGGCTCCAACTCAACTTCTTCTACTTCGATTAAGTCTTTACCAGCATCTGCCAACTCTTGCTTCACATCGTCGTAAAGTCCAAGGTTGATCAAGTTGTTAGACAAGAGTTTACCAATCAGGAACTCAGCTGAGATGTAGTAGAGTTTTTTCTTACCAGTGTTGACTGGCTTTTGAGCACTGGCTAATTTAGTGTAGTTCAATAGAGCCAGGTAGAGTTCTTCATTGCTGCAATCAGCAAGATTTTTTGCATAAGTATTTTTGATATAAGTTTGTAAGTTTGACATGATTAATCCCTTCAAGCATAATTAGCTATTCTTTATTTGTTAATTAAATCGGTATTCATACGACGGTAAGTCTTAGTCAAGCTGTAAAGCTCACCTTCGACGATTGGATTCAGCTCTTCAGCTGTCATCCGCCAAGTCCAGTTTCCACCAATTGTGGATGGATAGTTCATCCGTGCCGCACTGTCTAATTCCAGCAAGTCTTGCATAGTCGCAATGGCCATAAAGCTGACTGAAGCAAAGATTGTGCGCAGCATTGCATGAGGTACTGTTTCGTACTCCTTGCGGTTGGTGTACTGTGCCATATACTGGCGAGTAGCGTCATCAATCTCATCCTTGTACCAGCCCAGAACAGTATTATTATCATGGGTTCCTGTATACATGACTGAGTTGTTTGGCGCCAGATGCGGACTGTCGATGCTTTCATCATCAGGATTGAAGGCGAATTGCAAAATCTTCATTCCTGGGAAACCAGTGCGCTCGCGCAGCTCGATCACTTCATCCGTCATAAAGCCTAGGTCTTCTGCGATGATATTCAAATCACCCAAGGCTTCCTTAACTGCTGCAAAGAGTTTGTAGTCTGGACCTTTGACCCACTTACCAGTAGCAGATGTTTCTGAGTCAGCAGGAACTTCCCAGTAAGACTCAAAGCCGCGGAAGTGGTCGATACGGACAATGTCGTAAATCTTGAAGCTTTCACGCAGACGCTCAATCCACCAAGCATAGCCATCTTTGTCCATAGCTTCCCAGTCATAGATAGGATTGCCCCAAAGCTGGCCAGTTTCTGAAAATTCATCTGGCGGACAGCCTGCCACACAAGTTGGCTTGCCAACAGCATCTGTCTTAAAGAAGTGCGGCTGTGCCCAAACATCAGCACTGTCAGCTGCCACATAGATTGGCATATCCCCGACAATCTCAATGTGATGTTCATTAGCATAGGCTTTTAATCTTAACCACTGCTTAAAGAAGAGATACTGGGTCACACGATGGTAGGCCAGCTTGTCAGCCAGCTTCTCACGATAAGAAGCGAGACTAGCAGCCTCACGGCGGCGGATCGCTTCATCTGGCCACTCTGTCCAAGCTAGATTATCAAAATGCTCTTTGATAGCCATGTACTCAGCGAAAACTTCCAGCCAAGCTGCATTTTGCTCTACAAAACTCTCATAGTCAGACAAATCGTCTGCTTTCAAGAAGCGAGCTACTGCTTTTTCCATGATTGGACGGCGAGCATCGAAAATCTTTGCATAATCCACTTTTCTAGGATCATCTCCGAAGTCAGCTCCCTGAACATCCGCCTCGTCCAGCAAACCTTCTTCTATCAGAATGTCAAAATCGATAAAGTAGGTATTCCCCGCGAAAGCAGAGAAAGACTGATAAGGAGAATCACCATAACTGGTCGTTCCCAGTGGCAAAATCTGCCAATAGCGCTGCTTGGTGCGAACCAAGAAGTCTACAAAATCATAAGCACTTTGGCCAAAAGATCCGATACCGTACTTACCCGGAAGGGATGAAATGTGCATGAGCACGCCGCTTTGACGTTTTTTCATTTTGTCACCTCGTTATTTTTCCTCTACGTCTTTTCATTTTTACTTAATGCAAACGTTTGCGTCGACTTGATTATAACCTATTTTTTTTTTTAGTGCAAGAGGTTTTGAATATTTTTTTTAATTTATTTCTTAAAGGCTCTAGGGCTTTTTTAGGACTCTCCTACTGCCCCAATTGTTTACCGTTTTTCTCTTCTTGCAAGCGTTCTCTTTTTGTGTTAAAATGTTCTTACAAACAGAAAACGTTTGCGTTTACTGAGAAACTGCTTTATACTTGCTTTTTTGACCATAATAGTTAGACAAAATCACTGTCGCTGCTAGCTATTTTTGGCACAGGTTTGCATGACTCTTAGAAAGCAAGTGCTTCTACTAGTAGATTTAAAATAGTTCATGTTATCGTAAGGATTTCCAGCAAATGCAGGCCTTTAGGAGGTTTTTATGCGAGTTACTATCAAAGAAGTCGCAAAACTAGCAGGCGTATCACCCTCTACCGTGACCCGCGTCGTGCAAAATAAATCAACCATCAGTGAAGAAACTAAAAAACGGGTCCGCGCTGCTATGAAGGAGCTGGACTATCATCCCAATCTCAATGCCAGAAGTCTGGTCAGCCAGTCCAGCCAAGTCATCGGCTTGGTCCTGCCAGACGACTCAGATGTCTTCTATCAAAACCCTTTTTTCCCAACTGTATTGCGGGGGATTTCTCAGATTGCTTCTGACTATGACTATGCCATCCAGATTAGCACAGGGCAAGATGAAGAACACCGCTTGGAAAATATGAAGCAGATGATTTTAGGAAAGCGAGTAGACGGACTGATCTTCCTTTATTCTAAGCAGGACGATCCTTTGGTCGACTTTGCACTCAGAAACAACTTCCCCTTCCTTATCCTTGGGAAAGCTGTCTCACCTTTCATCTCTCTGGTGGACAATGACAATATTAAGGCCGGCTATGACGCGACCAGATACTTCCTTGACAAGGGCTATCGGAAAATCGCCTTTCTGGCCGGGAATAAGGAGCTAGTCGTTTCCCAAGATCGTTACACAGGCTACAAGCAAGCCCTAAATGAAGCAGACCGGCCTTTGGATGAACGCATTATCAAATTTGCCTTCGGTTTCCTTCTGGAAGACAACAGTTACAAGATTATGGAGGAGTTACCGCTGGATGAGATTGAAGCTATTGTGACATCTGATACGCTGGTAGCAGAAGGAGCCCTGCACTATCTCAAAGATCAGGACTACCAGATTCCCATTATCACCTTTGATTCTATCAAACCGCGCATTGATGTGGATGCCTATATCGATATCAATGCCCTCGAGCTTGGGAAAGAGTCCTTCCGGACCCTCTTCCAAATCATCAAGGACAATAAAGAAGACAAGCAAATCTGCTATCGCCAGCTGATTCCGCATAGCATCGGCACTCACTAATCCGAGTGCTTTTGCTCATTTATCAACGCTTCACAGAACGGCCTTGTCCCAACCCAGGGCAGAGCCTGAACTCAAAACAATTACCCGAAGAGAAACTGACAAAGAAAGAGGAAAAACATGGCCTTTCGTATTTTTCAAGCCTATTTAGATGACGAAAATATCATCACTATCGAACTGGAAAAGAGCTTTGATGCCTACTCCATCCACTTTACACTGGAAGACAAGCACAGCTCCAGCCCTTTAACTATCAAAAATATCAACAATCAGGAAGAGCGGATTATCTACACCGTGTCGGCTAATGAGCCCATTGACCTGACGCAGTCCTACAAGGTCTATGACCAAGACCGCAACCATACCGACCTGCAGTACCGCCATATCGTGAAAAAGCCTATTTTCGATGAGATTTTTGACTATGCAGGCGACGATTTGGGAGCTCAGTACAGCCCCCAAGCCACCGACTTCAGACTCTGGGCACCCATTTCCGAAAAAGTCCTCCTGCATCTGAAAGACCAGGTTCACCATCTCAAACGTCTGGATAGGGGAGTCTGGCATACTCGGATTGAAGGAGATTTAGAGGGAGCCTCCTATTCTTATCTCCATAAGATCAATGGCAAGTGGATTGAAGTCCATGATCCCTACGCCCTATCCTCAGATGTCAATTCGGGAAACAGCTATGTCATCGATCTAGACAAGATTAAAAAGCCTATCAAACGAGCAAAAACACAGCTGAATCCGACAGAAGCCGTCATTTATGAAATGAGCGTCCGCGATTTCTCTATGCAGAAAGAAGCTGGTTTCTCCTATCCTGGGAAGTTTGCCTCGCTGAGCGAATCTCCAGTCGTTCACGGTCAGAAGTTTGGTCTGGACTATCTGAAAGAGCTAGGTATCAGCCACGTGCAGCTTCTGCCTGTCTACGATTTTGGCAGCGTTGATGAAAAGCATCCTGAGCTCGTCTACAACTGGGGCTACGATCCTGTCCAGTACAATGTCCCAGACGGCAGTTTTGCCAGCGACCCACGAGACCCCTATGCCCGTATCATAGAGCTACAGGCGGCCATTACTGCCTTCCACAATGCTGATATCAGCGTCATCATGGACGTGGTCTACAATCATGTCTATGACGCTAACAGCTATGCTTTTGAAAAAATCGTGCCCGGCTATTTTTTCCGACTCAATGACATGGGCTACCGGACCAACGGAACCTTCTGCGGCAATGATGTGGCCAGTGAGAAGGCCATGGTCCGCCGCTATATCAAGCAGTCGGTCAAGCAATGGGTCAGCCTCTATGGCTTTGACGGCTTCCGCTTTGATCTGATGGGAATTTTAGATATCCAAACCATGCAGCAGATAGCTGACGAACTCAAGGCGCTCTATCCTAACATCTATCTCTATGGTGAAGGCTGGCAGATGGATACTGGACTGGCAAGTGAGCGATTGGCCCATCAGTACAATGCTGCCCAACTGCCAGATTATGGATTTTTCAGCGACCATTTCCGCGACAGTCTCAAGCAGACCATCGCCCAAGGCCGGCAAATTGAGAGCAAGACTCCTGCCAGTCAGCTTGAAAATGTCCTGACAGCCAATGTTGGTCTAAAAGGTGAGGCTCATTTCACTGCGCCCCAGCAGGCTATTAATTATGTCGAGTGCCATGACAATGCAACAGTTTTTGACTATTTTGATATCGTCAATCCTGCTATCACCCTGCGGGATCGGCTGGCCAATTCGCGGCTGGCTCTCCATCTCGTCCTCCTAGCCCAAGGTGTGCCCTTTATCCACAGCGGTCAGGAATTTTTCCGGACTAAAAATCTGATTGACAACACCTACAATATGCCCGACGAGATCAATAAGCTAGACTGGCTGCGCTCCCTGCATTACACAGAAGACATCGCTTTTATCAAGAAGCTGATTGCCTTCCGCAAAGCGCATCCGCTGCTGCATCTAAAGACCAGCACTGCCATCAAGCAAGCCTGTCAGGTCAACTGGCTGACAGACAGTTTATTGGAGTACAAGATTCAAGACAGCAAGGAGAGCATGACCATTGTCATCAACTTTGGCATCCAAGAGGCTGTCTACGAAAACAAAAACAAGCAAAAGCTACACCTCCAATACCCAGCCATTGATGCCCAAAAACCAATCGCACCACTAGCTGACAGTTACAGCCTAACTGGCAAGCAAGTGATTGTGTTGAAATCATAAAAAAAGAGACTAGGTCTCTTTTTTTGTGCACTATTTCACTCCTCCACAAAGAGTCCCAAGATATGGACATTGTCTGCGACGGAGACGAAAGCAGCCGGATCTGTATGCTTCATGATTTGCTTGAATTCATTAAACTCAGCTCGGGTGATAACCGTCACCAGAACAGCTTTTTGTTCATGATTGTAAGTTCCTTCTGCCCCATGGATAACTGTCGCCCCACGATGCAGCTTGTTATGAATCTTATCAATCACCCTATCCGGATGACTAGTGATAATCATAGCCTGCATGCGCTTCTGCTTGGTAAAGACCGCATCCGTCACTCGACTAGACACAAAAATAGTAATCATGGAGTACAACGCGTATTCCCAGCCAAAGGTCAAACCCGCAATCAGCATAATAATGCCATTGACAATCAAGGAAATATTCCCGACATTCCGGCCTGTTTTTTTCCGAACAGTCAGACTGACAATATCAGTCCCACCGCTGGAAATACTGGACTTAAGGGCAAAGCCAATCCCTGCTCCCATGACCACACCCCCGAAAAGGGCGTTGATAATAGGATTATCAGTCAGGGTTACTTCTGGCACAAACTGGATAAAAAGCGAGCTCATGGTAACCGTGATAAAGGTGAAAATGGTAAATTTATGCCCAATCTGGTACCAGGCCAGGATCATGAGCGGAATATTAATGGCGTAAAAGGTCACAGAAACCGGAATGGTAAAACCTAAGAAACGAGTACTGAGGGCAGTAATGACCTGCGCCAGACCAGTCGCACCGCTGGAATAAACATGCCCCGGCTGAAAGAAGAAATTGACTGCAACAGCTGACAAAAAGCCATAGACAAGCGAGGCAGAAATCTTCTCATCGTACTTCTCACGCGAGATACTCTTTAAAGACCGCAAAATCTTGAAATTATAAGCAAACCTGCGGATATAATAGCGAAAGAGTTTATAAAAATTAGTCTTCTTCATGTGCTTCCACTTGTAAACTTAATTCCTCTAGTTGAGCGACCGACACTGGACTAGGTGCCTGTGTCATTGGATCAGAAGCCTTATTATTCTTCGGAAAGGCAATAACTTCACGGATATTTTCTTCACCAGCCAAGAGCATCACAAAGCGGTCCAAGCCCAGAGCTAAGCCACCATGCGGTGGGAATCCATAGTCCATAGCCTCTAGAAGGAAGCCAAACTGCTCGGTAGCTTCTTGAGCTGAGAAGCCAAGCGCCTTGAACATCCGCTCCTGCAAGTCTTTCTGGTTGATCCGAAGACTGCCGCCGCCCAGTTCATAGCCATTGAGGACGATATCATAGGCCACAGCCCTCACCTTGCTCAGGTCGCCTTCCAACTCTTGCTCCGAATCTTTCTGCGGTAGGGTGAATGGATGGTGGGCGCTCATGTAGCGGCCCTCTTCTTCTGACCATTCAAACATGGGCCAATCCACTACCCAAAGGTAATTGAATGTATCTGGGTCAATCAAGTCTAGCTCTTTAGCCAAGCGCACCCGAAGAGCTCCCAAAGCTGCATTTGCCACTTCCAAAGTATCAGCCACAAAGAGCACTAGGTCATTATTTTCAAGCTGTAAAGCTTCTGTCAACGGACTTGTCAAGTCTGTCAAGAACTTAGCAACTGGACCAGACAGCTCACCATCAGTCACCTTCACCCAAGCAAGACCCTTAGCACCATGCTGTTTTGCTTGCTCTGTTAGCTTGTCGATATCCTTACGAGAGTATTTATCTGCAGCATTTTTCACCACGATTGCCTTGACAGCTGGAGCTTCTGAAAAGACCTTGAAGTCAACTCCCTTGACAAGCTCTGTCAAGTCCTGCAACAACATTTCAAAACGAGTATCAGGCTTATCAACCCCATAAAGAGCCATGGCATCATCATACTTCATACGCGGGAAAGGCAGAGAAACATCAATACCTTTGGTCTCTTTCATGACACGAGCAATCAAACCTTCTGTAATGTCCTGAATCTCCTGATCAGACAAGAAAGAAGTCTCCAAGTCTACCTGAGTGAACTCTGGCTGACGGTCACCGCGCAAGTCCTCGTCCCGGAAGCATTTAACAATCTGATAATAACGGTCGAAACCAGCATTCATCAAGAGCTGCTTGGTAATCTGCGGACTCTGAGGCAGAGCGTAAAAATGCCCTTGATGAACCCGACTAGGCACCAAGTAATCACGCGCTCCTTCTGGCGTTGACTTAGATAGGAAAGGCGTTTCCACATCAAGGAACTCCAGCTCATCTAGATAGTTGCGGATAGAGTGAGTCACCTTGGCACGGAGCTTGAAGTTTTCCAGCATTTCTGGCCGGCGTAAGTCCAGATAACGGTAGCGTAAACGCGTATCGTCATTCACCTCAATGCCGTCTTTGATTTCAAAAGGAGTCGTCTTGGCTGTGTTTAAGACAGTCAAGCTTTCCACATGCAGCTCCACGCTTCCTGTCGCCAGCTTGTCATTGTCCTGCTCACGTGCAGCCACCTTACCGGTCACCTCCAGCACGTACTCACTGCGCAAGCTTTCCGCTGTTGCCATGACCTCAGCAACCACTGTCTCAGGATTGATGACCAGCTGCATAATGCCTTCGCGGTCACGCAAATCAATGAAAATCAGACCACCCAAATCCCGACGGCGGGCTACCCAGCCCTTCAAAGTGACTTCCTGACCAACATGCTCCTTGCGAACACGCCCAGCATACATAGAACGTTTCATCTTTACTCTCCAAATTTTTAATTCTGTTACTATTTTACCACAAAGCGCCTAAGAAAGCCCTTCTGTCCGTTCTTTTTCTGAAAAATATTAAAGCTCTACATGACTAATGCTGATAGTTATGGCAAAAAGCCTGAGGCAAAGACCCCAGACCCACTGTCTACTCTATAGATTATTCCTTTTCCTTGCTATCCTCATAGAGACTGGGCGCAAACGCTTTTGTCACCATGGCCGTCAAGAATCGAAAACCTCCCGCTGCCAAACCAAAGATCGGCGCCAAAGCACGGAAGAAAAAATCTCCCCGCATAAAATAAGAAAGCAGACCTGTAATCACGAAGATAGCCAAACCCTGCACCACAACCACCAATAATATTTTCTTCATCATTCCCTCGACTTTCTAGCGTAATTTACCTTTACATATACTTCCTTTCTGTTAGTGAATTTAGATTGCTGAAATTTTTAGCTAAAAATTTATCAATTTATTGCTTATCCCGCTCCAACTTTTTACGCTGATCATGCAGAGCAGTTAACTGCGTTTGATAAGCTTGGTAACGTTTCTTAATCGCTTTGTCTTCTTCCTCAAAGTCAACTTCCAGCGTCCGTGTAGTAGACTCAATATCATCTAAAAGATAATGGTAGAAAGCAGAATGAGACGAAGTCACCCCTAGGTCCAACAAGTTCTTAAAGTGAAATAGGGCGCTGCCTTGTGAAGACATCACATCTTCCCGCGTCACCTTAAACTGACGATATTCAACATCCAAATCATCTATTTTATGTTGCAGTTCATACTGGCGACGATGTAACTCGTCCAGCTGATCTTGTTTCGATTTTCCTTTTTTCATTATAACCTCTATATCATTTTATCACAGCTAATCTGTTTGTGCTGCTTATCTAAATCAAATATAACCTCTTTTAAAGCAAAAGAGAGGAGACTCCGAAAAGAGAAACCTTTCTTAAATATCTTTAGATTTTAAATTATCAATTAAATACCAACTTCTCTACAATTGATACTACTTTAAAGGACCAGTTACTTTACCCTTAGGGTAGGGATTTTGCGAAGAATGTTCCCACTCCTTATATAATTTCAGATATTTTTGTTCTTCTGAATCTCTGTACCCTTCATGTATTACCTGAGCAATATTTTCCTCATTGAAGTAAATCATGGGAACTTGCGGATCAAGACCAACAGGGTAGATACAGCCCGAATAATCAAAATAGTTTATCTCTCCCTCTTCATTCTTACAAAGAGAACCTCGATTTAAAATCATAATTTTACGTTTACCTTCATTTAGAAGGATAATCGTTCCAATTGGATACATTATTTCCCATCCCATCTTTCTATTGTATACTGACAACCCTCACTATAACTCAAATTCCCCATCAAAATAATATATAATAAATTTATGCAAACAGTCATCATTAACATTGTCAATACTCCCCAAAATAGATAAAAACAACTCATTAGAACACTTAATAACAAAAAAAGTATTATTATTTTAAACTGTTTGCGTGACCATTGACTTGTTCTCTCTAGCTTCACTTTTCCTACTTCCTTTTTGTAGTTATAAAATGGAAATTTTCTAGACAAAAATAGATGGGATAAGTAATAACAGAATCGAGCTATAAATATAATTGCAACTATTATTAAAAATAAAAATAGATATCTTTCTAAAACAGGAGACTGTGTATTTGTCAAAAAATTTGTTATCTCATGAGGTCCTCTTATTCTTCCTGCCCATACCGCTATTGCTATCAAAATAGGCGTTGAGATAGTAAAAGTCTCAGACCAAGATTTCTTGCGGTTGCGTATTTCCCAAAATTGCGACTCTGTCAATCGGTAAAGCGTTCGATTGCTAAACCAATTCAGATAAGGAAAAAAATAACCCCACAATGTCGGTAGCTTATCCAATAAAAAATATTCCTTACCATCCTCCAGTAATATATAACGAAAATTTACATGATGCGCTCGCATAGTTAGCTCCTTTAATTACCACAATGATAGCTCAGGCAACATAGGATTAGAAATAGACCGTAATATTCCTTCTCCAACTCCTGTAGAAAAGTCTCGAACTTCTTTGTTATTCTCATAAGCTTTTTGATACTGGTCTCCTGCAAACCAACTAAACGCAGCCGTTGCACCCATAACCAGAGCAACACCAGCAAATCCCCATCCAACTGGCGTAGCAGCTAGAGCTAATGAACCTATAGCACCAATCGCTAAACTGATTCCAGTTGAAATTGAATTATGTCCAACCGCTTCTGTTAGTGTCATGTCCTTATTGACCATATCATCATACATTCCTAAACCAAAACCTATCCCTGTCAGAGCATAACCAAATCTATTCGCATATTTACTAATATTGCTTCCTGCAGATACCGCATTAGATGCATTTTGAATAGATTGTGGATTGACGATAACAAAACTATTCGGCCCAGCTGGACCAGATACCAATGGTTTAATACGGCGAATGAGCCCACCAAATCTAACCGCTCCTTCACCTAACATGTCAATTACTGTATTGATATTATCCAGTGTTTGCCCATGGGCTTCGTATTGCTGGTTTATACCTTCTAAATATGTTTTTAATGCTTTTTTCACATCCTCAGGCATTCTTACATCAGGGAATTTCTCACCGTATTTGATTAGTATTTGGACGTCTTCATCTGATAATTTCCCTTTATGGGCTTTCTCCACAATTTTTTTATATTCTGATTTCTCTGCTGACGCTTTTTCTAGATCTGGATTGATTCCAACATCTGGATGATTTTTCTTATATTCTTCGATAAACTTAGTATCGCTATCGCTCAGTTCTTTCCCTGCATCCACCTTGTCAATGATAGACCGATATTTCATCTCCTCTGCCTTGACCTGGCGTGCTTGCTGTACGTACTCTAAAACAGAAGCATCCACTCGTTCTGGATAGGCCGCCGCATATCGCTCTATCGCTGTCAGCTCCGCTTCAGTCAGAGGTTCGCCAGTTTTTACTTTCTCCAGCGCTGATAGATAGTTGTTCTCCAAGGCTATCTCCCGGTCTGCCCAGCCCTGCTCAACATCACTCACCCAAGATAAGTCTTCTGGCAAAGCAAAGCCACCACCACCAAAGGAAACCGAAATACCTGACATCGCCTGAGAAACCAAGCCCTGATAACCATCTGCTGACGCGCAGGCGCTGGGTGACTCTGCGCTGAAAGCTAACAGCTTGTCCAGTTTCTCCTGGGCTACAGTCAATTGACTCTGAGCAGCATCGTATTGATTTCTAAGATTATTAAGTCTAGTTTTGATAGCTTCTGTTTGCTTAACAGACTCTAGCCTAACGATCGAATTACCTAAACCAATGCAAGCCGATGTTGCATGGTGAATCTCCGCTTGCAGCTGTTCCTCATCTAAATTCTCAGCTCCACACTTGGCCGCATAACTATCCGCCAGTGTGTTCGCCGCATCCGCAACTGCCTCAGAGTAGAGAATGCACCCTTTATAATAAGGGCTCATGACACTTGTCGCATATGCACGGGCTGCATCATAGCCTGTTCCTATCAGCTCACCGCCGCTGCCGCCAAAGCTGTCAAAGGCACTAATCAACTGGTTGAAGCCCGCTACACGTGACTGTGAGACAGACGACATCGTGGAAGACTGTGTCTGCAGGCTAGCGTAATTTACCTTTACCATATTCTTCCTTTCTGTTAGTGAATTTAGATTGCTGAAATTTTTAGCTAAAAATTTATCAATTTATTGCTTATCCCGCTCCAACTTTTTACGCTGATCATGCAGAGCAGTTAACTGCGTTTGATAAGCTTGGTAACGTTTCTTAATCGCTTTGTCTTCTTCCTCAAAGTCAACTTCCAGCGTCCGTGTAGTAGACTCAATATCATCTAAAAGATAATGGTAGAAAGCAGAATGAGACGAAGTCACCCCTAGGTCCAACAAGTTCTTAAAGTGAAATAGGGCGCTGCCTTGTGAAGACATCACATCTTCCCGCGTCACCTTAAACTGACGATATTCAACATCCAAATCATCTATTTTATGTTGCAGTTCATACTGGCGACGATGTAACTCGTCCAGCTGATCTTGTTTCGATTTTCCTTTTTTCATTATAACCTCTATATCATTTTATCACAGATACTTTGTTTGTGCTGCTTATCTAAATCAAATATAACCTCTTTTAAAGCAAAAGAGAGACCCCCTGAAAATATAACTTTTTCTTGAGGGGTTCTCTATTTTAAAGCATTGGCTAATATTGAAAACTCTACAGCGTAATATTCTCTATGCTACTCTAAAGGGGCTGCTATTTTACCTTTCGGAATAGAAGTCCCTTGCTCTTCTATCCATTGTTGAAAGAACTCTCTAAAACGTTCTTCGCTATCGTTTATATAACCCTCAAATACGACTTTAGAGATATTTTCTTCATTAAAATAAAATACTTGAGCAACATCTAAACCAATAGGATACTTACAAGCACTATAATCGTACCATACTGTTTCGCCACCTTCTTCAATGAGAGGAGCACGATTTAAAATCATCAAATCTTGGGACCCATCTTTCAAACGCACAATTGAACCGATACTTAACATATTTTTCTCCTTTTTTTCTTTTTTATTTTTATCCAGTAATTACTTGCCGGACGCATGAAAAACATGTTCCCTATAAATAACCAAAATGTCAAAAATATTAACAATCCAATATGAACAATATAATTATCCACTTGATTAGTTAAAAAACCGAAAATAAGTACTATCGTGAATAATACCGACATGATATACAAAAGAATACTAAAAAGCAATTCTTTAACAAAACGAGGATAAAGGTATATCTTATGATAGCCCCTATTTTTTAATCCACTAGGAACTTCATAAGAAACTGTAAGCCATAAACGCAAACCAAAAACCAATAATACAATTAGAATAGCCAAAAAATTGCTA
>ERZ773090.529-NODE-529-length-18905-cov-3.29363_pt1 | contig 18905 bp, 13 predicted proteins | sample MGYA00580579_ERZ773090 | MGnify/ENA primary metagenome ERZ773090 (study PRJEB29015, sample SAMEA2738014) | human oral metagenome | biome: human oral; feature: human-associated habitat; material: dental | place: China | collected 2132 ... | reverse complement strand
GTGGTCATCAACCTGATCACGCTGATCATCAAGTTCGGCGACCGTACGCAGATGGGCGCCACGCACCTGGCCACCAGCCTAGTGGCCACCACGCAGCTGCTGTTCGCCTCGCTGGTCTGGATGTGGGTGGAACAGTTCGCCGGCGCGCCGCTGGACGGGCACACCGTCAGCATCATCGTTTCGCTGTCGGGCGGGGCGCTGATCGCCAATCTGGTGTCGGTGTGCCTGCTGATCGGCGAGACGCTGCGGCAGACGCGCTGAGCCGCGCTGCGCCTGCTTCACGAATCGACCCGCCATGATCGACGTCATCTACATGATCCTGCGGCGCCTGCGGGTGCCGCTGATCATCCTGATCGCGGTCTATGCCATCTCGATCTTCGGGCTGGCCATCGCCCCCGGCGTCGATCCGGACGGCAATCCGTGGCGGATGGGGTTTTTCCACGCCACCTACGTGATGAGCTACACCGCCACGACCATCGGTTTTGGCGAGCTGCCCTTCCCGTTTTCCGACCAGCAGCGGGCGTGGCTGATCATCACCATCTACATGTCGGTGATGGCCTGGACCTACGCGGTGGGTTCGGTGTTTGCCATGACCACCGACCGCACGTTCCGCCGCACGGTGGCACGCAATGTGTTCCGCTGGCAGGTGAAGCGGCTGTCCGAACCCTTCTTCGTGATCTGCGGGGCCGGCCGCAGTGCACTGGCCCTGGCCCAGGCGCTGGACCAGCTGGGGCACCGGCTGGTGGTGGTGGAGATCAGTGACGAACGCGCCACCCGCTTTGCACTGAACGAGTTCCTGAGCCCGCCACTGATTCTGGAGGCCGATGCGGTACACCCCGGCTCGCTGAAGGATGCCGGCATCCACCGCCGCATCTGCCGCGGCGTGATCGCCCTGACCAGCGACGAGCGGGCCAACCAGACCATTGCCATCGGCGCCAAGCTGCTGCGCGACGACATCACCGTCATCGCCCGGGTATCGGACGCCGAGGGCGCCACCAACCTGCATGCGTTTGGGGATGTGCACGCCATCAACCCCTTCCAGGTGCTGGCCACCAACCTGTCGCTGGACATTGCCGCACCCGAGGTGCTGCGACTGGAGGACTGGGTGACGGCCGCCCCCGGCACGCCCATTCCCACGCGGATCAACCTGCCCAAGGGCAAATGGGTGCTGGTGGGCTACGGGCGCTTTGGCCAGACCATCTCGGCCACGCTGGACGAATCGCGGGTGGGGTGGAAGGCCATCGACCCCGACCGGGCGCTGGCCGGCGAGGCACGATTGTTGCGTGGCGACAACTCCGAAGGATCGCTCAAGGCAGCCGGTGTGGCACGGGCCAGTGTGCTGGTGGCCGGCACCGACAACGACACCATCAACCTGAGCGTCACCACCATTGCGCGGCGACTGAATCCGGACATCTTCGTGATCATCCGCCAGAACCAGTCGGCCGACCGGCTGCTGATCGATGCGGCCCGCGCCAACCTGCGGGTGGTACAGTCGCAGCTGGTGGTGCGCGAGATCCTGCAGACGCTCAAAACGCCGATGCTGGGCGATTTCATCACGCTGGTGCGCCAGCGCGGCAATACGGCCGCCAGCCAGGTGATCGAGCACATCATGGCCACCGTGGGCAACGCCTCGCCCCGCAACTGGGCCTTTCACTGCGACCCGACCCAGCCGGGGCTGTTCAACGCATTCTTTCGCAACCGCGGCGGCAGTGCGCTGACCATCGAGCAGATCCTGCGCGATCCGCGCCACTACGAAACCCGGCTGCCGGCCCTGGCGGTGATGCTGGTGCGCCGCGGCGAGCGGGTGCTGCTGCCCGCGCCGTCCACCGAGCTGAAGCCAGGTGACCGGCTGCTCTTCATGGGGCTGGAAAGCGCCCAGCGCCTGCAGCTGAACTTCCTCGAAGACCCTCTGGCGGTGGACTATGTGCGCACCGGCATCCAGCGGCCGCGTGGCTGGCTGTTCCGCCGGCTCGACGCCTGGTGGACGCTGCGGCAGGAGCGCCTTGGAGCACGGAAAGGGCATGGGAAGCCCTGAAGAAAGCGCTGTCCCTCCCCTGCCTGACCCTGCCCGCGTACCGAACCGGAGGCAGAGGCCGGTGTCGCGCCCGGGTTGCGCCCCGGCCGGATCGCAGGCCAGCTGCATCGCAGGTCAGCCGGGCCCCCTCTGCAAAAGTCTGCGAGCACTGTGAGCCCAGGATCGGGATGCGCCAGAAGCGTCAGTTGCCACTTCCCTGATTTGCCGCAAATTTCAGCACTTTTGACAGGTGCATAATTGACGGACATATCGGAAGACGATATTATTAATGACCATTTAGTCATTAATACATATGGTGAACACGTCCCCCCAGACCGCAGAAAAATGCAAACGCACCCGTGCCTGGGAGCGCCGCAAGGAGCACCGGCCCGGCGAGCTGCTGGATGCCGCGCTGGAAGTTTTCGTGGCCCGGGGTTACGCGGCCGCCCGCCTCGACGACGTGGCGGCGCGCGCCGGTGTATCCAAGGGTACCCTCTATCTCTATTACGCCGGCAAGGAAGACCTCTTCAAGGCCGTGGTGCGGGTCAACATCGTGCCGGTCATCGAGCAGTTCCGGCAGCGCATCGAGCAGGCCACCGGCAGCAACGAAGAGCTGCTCACCAACGTGCTCACCGACTGGTGGCACTGCTTCAGCCAGCCGCATATCGGCGGCATCATCAAGCTGATCATCGCCGAGGCCAGCAACTTTCCCGAAATCGCCCGCTTCTTCCACGAAGAAGTGGCCAGCATCGGCCATGGCGTCATTCGCCAGCTGATCCAGCGCGGCGTGGAACGCCAGGAGTTCCGCAAGCCCTGCGAGATGGACGTGGCCGCCCATCTGGTGATGTCCCCCCTGGTCATGAAGCTGATCTGGGCGCACTCCATGACCCAGTGCGGCGTACCCCAGCTCGTACCGTGCGGTGCCGAGTTCATCCATCATCACGTGGCGCTGATCCTGTCGCTGCTGCGCACGCCCGGCACCGGCCTGCCCGGGTCATCCGCATCGGCCGGTGATACGACCTGCCTGGCCCCCGCTGGCAACCCGGCGCTCCCTGCACATGGTGCAGGCCCGGCCAGCCCCCGAACAGCCAGTGATGACAGGGTTGCCAGCCCTGCGGCAACCAGTGCCTCTGCCGCCGCTGCGGCCGGTACGATTCTCTGGCCGTCGGGGCACACCTGCATCCCGCCCTGCCTGCAGGGGCACACGCCTGCATCGCGGGAACATACCCCTGCATCGAGAGAACATACTCCTGCATCGAGGGAACATGCCTCTGCACCGCAGGAACATACCCCTGCGTCGCGGGGGCTTTCCAGTACGACCGCCCCAGGCATCAGCGGCCCGACCGGGCATTCCCGGCCAGCCCCAACCCAACCAACCCCGACCCAACCAACCTGAGCGCAGCGCCATGAACCTCGAGCAAGCCCGCTTCAACATGATCGAACAGCAGATCCGCCCCTGGCGGGTCAATGACGCCCGGGTGCTCGACATCCTAGGCAAGGTACTGCGGGAAGAATTCGTGCCGCAGTCCTGGCGCGGCATGGCCTATGCCGACACCGAGGTGCCGCTCAACGTCGGCCCCCGGCCCTCGGGCCAGGTCATCCTGCCTCCGCGGGTGGATGCCCGCATGCTGCAGGCCCTGCAGATCCAGCCCCACGAGACCGTGCTCGAAGTGGGCACCGGCTCGGGCTACGGCACCGCGCTGGTGTCGCACTGTAGCCGGCTGATCCAGAGCTGGGAGATCGATCCCGAACTGGCGGCCTTTGCCGCCGCCAATCTGGCCCGCACCGGCCTGGACGATGGCCTCGATCTGCATGCCGGTGACGGCCACGAGGCCCTGAAGGCGACCGATGCCCGCTGGGATGTGATCATCCTGTCGGGAGCGGTGGTGGTGGAACCGGGCGACTTCCTCGCGCGCCTCAACCCGGGCGGGCGGCTGTTCTGCTTCATCGGCGAGGCGCCGGTGATGGAGGCCCGCGTCTACACCCGCACGGCCGAAGGCATTGCGCCGCTCAACATCTTCGAGACGATGGCCCCGCCCCTGAAGGGCTTCCCCACCGTCAACCACTTCCATTTCTGACCCGGTGAACTGCCTCACGCCCGCCCAGCTGGCCGCATGGCTGGCCGATCCGCAACGCCAGCCACCCCTGCTGCTGGACGTGCGTGAAGAGTGGGAATACGAGCACGTCTGCCTGCCGGACGCGCACAATGTGCCGCTGGCCGAGCTGCCGGCCCTGATCGGCCGGGCGGACCCCGGCCAGCCGGTGGTCTGCATCTGCCATCATGGCATGCGCAGCCTGCAGGCCATGCGTTTTCTCATGCACCACGGTTTCGAACAGGTGTACGACCTGATCGGCGGCATCGACGCGTGGGCGCTCCAGCAGGAACCGGGCATGACACGGTACTGAGCCATGAAACGCACCTCCCTGCCCGCCCCGCGCTCCCGCAAGGGGGTCCCCCTGCGCCTGGCCCTGACGCTCGGCCTGCTGTCCGCCGCCCTGGTGCCTGCCCATGCCACCGGGCTGCAGGAGGCCTTCGAGGCTGCACAGCACAACGATCCATCGCTGCAGGCGGCCCGGCAACAGGTCGACACGTCCCGCGAGCTGCGCCGGGCGGCGCGCGGCGTGCTGCGCCCCTCGGTGGCTGCCGTGGCGACGGCCGGCAAAGGCCGGCTGCACACCAACATGAAGGCGCCGGGCAGCTACCACAACCAGCTGGCGGGCCTGGTGCTGAGCATTCCGCTGTACCTGCCCCAGGAACGCGCCCGCGTGAGCCAGGCCGAGGTGGGCGAACGGCTGGCCTTCAGCCAGCTGGCGCAGTCACTGCAGCAGCTGGCCACCCAGGTGGCCTCCAGTTATTTTGCGGTGCTGCAGGCGCAGGATGCCGTGGCCGTGGCCGAGGCGCAGGGCGCCGCCATCCAGGAACAGTACGATGCCGCCCGCGAGAGCTATGCGGCCGGCAACGCCACCATCACCGACCAGCAGGAGGCCCAGGCACGGCTCGACCTGAACCGCGCCCAGCTGGTGGCGGCGCGCAATACCCTGAGCAGCCGCCAGGCCAGCTTCGCCCAGCTCACCGGCCTGCCCGGCACCCATCTGAACCCGCTGCCCGGCAGCGCCCCCCTGCGCCCGGTACCACCAGAGCCCCAGGCGTGGTGGGAGGCCCAGGCCCGCACCCGCAGCTTTCTGGTCCAGCAGGCCGAGCTGGGAATGGAGGCGGCACGGCACGGGCTGGACGCAGCCAGGGCCGCCCACTACCCCACCGTGGGAATCGTCTCGCAGGCCGCCACCCAGCACGGCCAGACCAATCTCACCGTGGATACGCCCATCCAGCGCAGCCGCGATGTCTCGGCCATGCTGCAGGTACAGGTGCCGCTGTACGCAGGGGGCAGCCTGCAGGCCCTGGAACGCGCACAGGCGACCACCCTGGGACAGCGCGAAAGCCAGCTGGAGGCGGCCCGACGGGGCGCTGCCCAGCAGGCACGCGACACCTACCTCGCCCTGCAGAGCAGCCTGCAGCAGGCCGAAGCCCTGCAGGCCGCCGTGCGCTCCAGCCAGCTGGCGCTGGAATCGAACAACACCGGTTATCAGGCCGGGGTACGGATCAATGTGGACGTGCTGAATGCCCAGCAGCAGCTGTTTCAGGCACGGCAGAATCTGGCGGCCACCCGCTACGCGGTGCTGCTCAACCAGCTGCGGCTCAAGGCGGCCATCGGCGGCCTGAGCGACGCCGACATCGAGGCCGTGGACCGTCAGCTGCAGGTGCGGGCGGGAGGGCCGGGCGCGGCACCGTCACCAGGCCCCTCTTCTTTACCTGCACCCTGAACCTGCAGGCAGACCGCGCAACAGGACGCTGCGCTGCACGCAGCCCCGACGTAGCCGTCGATGGCGCGGATGACAGCCGTCAAGGCCAACTGGCACGTATGGTGCAGACCGCATCGGTCGCGGATCAGCCCGCATCCAGCCGGGCAGGCGGCGGCGTGGTATTCACCAGCGGCACGGCCGGCTTGCCCAGCGTGCGTTCCAGCAGGGGGGCCAGCGCCTCCAGGGTCCGTTCGAGGGCGCCCCGGTGCGCCTGCGCAAACGCCACCCCGGCCTCGGACATGGCACCGCGCCGCTGACTGTCGGCCGCCAGATCGAGGGCGACGGGAATGGCCTCGCGCGGGTTTTCCACCTGGATGGAGGCGCTGAACAGGATGGACGCCTCGGCAGCCTGCTGGAAGTTGTACACCGACGGCCCCAGCACCACCGGACAGCCGGCGGCATTGGCCTCGATCAGGTTCTGTGAGCCAAAGGGCAGCAGCGAACCGCCCATCACCGCCACATCGGCGGCGGCATACCAGGCCTGCATCTCACCCATCGAATCGCCCAGCAGGACACCACTGGCGCTGAAATCGGTCTGCGGATCGTCGAATGCGCGACGGGTCAGCGGCGCCCCGCCGGTATAGCGCTCGATCAGCCGCGCCACGGCCTCGAAGCGGTTGGGATGCCGCGGGACGACAATCAGCAGTGGAAGCGGATCGTCCTCCCCCCCGCCCAGACGGGGATGGCGGTGCAGCAGCACCTCGCGCCAGCTCTCCAGAATGAGCGCCTCTTCGCCCTCCCGGGTGCTGGCCGCCAGCACGACCGGCCGGTTGCCCAGCCGCTTGCGCCAGCCCTGCCCCCGTGCCTGCAGCACGAAATCCGCCGGCTGGTCGAACTTGAGGTTGCCGGTCACGGCCTCGGGACGCTTGCCCAGCAGGGCAATGCGTTCGGCATCGTCCTGCGTCTGGGCGATGATCATCGAGAACCCCGCCACGGCCGGCCGGATCAGCGACTCGAAGCGCTGTCCGCGGGCCAGCGAGCGCGGTGACAGCCGTGCATTGACCGACACCAGCGGCACATCGTGCCGGTTGGCCGCCGCCACCAGATTGGGCCAGACCTCGGTTTCCATGATCAGACCGATGGCCGGGTTCCAGTGCGTCAGGAAACGCTCGACCGCCCCCGGTGTGTCGTAGGGCAGATAGCTCTGCGCCAGCCGCCCGGTCAGATCCTTCAGGCGCTCCTGTCCGGTGGCCCGCCCCGTGGGCGTGGCATGGGTAAGCAGGATGGGCACATCCGGCCACGCCGCCGCGCACTGGCGCAGCAGCGGCAGCATGGCCACCGTTTCGCCCACCGACACTGCGTGCACCCACAACGGCCGCACCCGGCCGGTGTGCCAGGTGTCGATGTCGGCCGTACTGCGCTCGGCCGGCCAGAAGCCCCAGCGCTCGCCCCAGTGCTGGCGGTACTCGGGCTGCGCCAGACTGCGGTAGAGCAGATAGCACCCCAGCAGCGGCGTGGCCAGCCGCCAGCCCCAGCTGTACAGCCAGAGGGCGCGACGGTCCGGAACGGCATCGGGAGGAGGCATGGCAGACACGGGGGCGGAGACGTGCAGGGAGGGAAGAAGCCGGGAGGAGGACGGACAGGACTCAGAACGGCACCACCAGCCCGGGGCGCACGGCCAGCAGTGCGGCCCTGATGCTCTGCTGGATGCGGGCCAGCGCCGCCGGCGTATCGGCCTCGAAGCGCAGCACCAGCACCGGGGTGGTGTTGGACGCACGGACCAGACCGAATCCGTCCGGATATTCGACCCGCAAACCGTCAATCGTGATGATATCCGTTGCGCCGTCAAACGTACCGTGCTGGCGCAGCGCCTCGATGACGCCGGCGTTCTCGCCCTCACCCAGGGCGATGTTCAGCTCGGGCGTGCTGGCGGCATCGGGCAGCGCCTCCAGCACGACCCCCGGGTCGTCCACGCGCGCCAGAATCTCCAGCAGCCGCGCGGCCGTATAGAGGCCATCGTCGAAGCCATACCAGCGGTCGTTGAAGAAGATGTGCCCGCTCATCTCGCCGGCCAGTCTGGCACCGGTTTCCTTCATTTTGGCCTTGACCAGCGAATGGCCGGTGCGCCACATCAGTGGCTCGCCACCACGCTCGCGAATCCAGGGCGCCAGATTGCGGGTGCACTTCACGTCGTAGATGATGGTCGCCCCCGGATGCTGTTCCAGCACATCGGCGGCATAGAGCATCAGCTGCCGGTCGGGGAAGATCATCTGCCCACTGGGGGTCACCACACCCAGCCGGTCGCCGTCACCGTCGAAGGCCAGGCCCACGTCGGCCCCATGGGCCTGCACGGCGCGGATCAGGTCCTGCAGGTTTTCGGGGTGAGCCGGATCCGGGTGATGGTTGGGAAAGTGCCCGTCCACCTCGCAGTACAGCTCGACCAGATCCGTCACGCCCAGCGCACGCAGCAGCTGCGGAGCCACCGCCCCGGCCACGCCGTTGCCGGCATCCACCACAACCTTCAGCGGGCGGGCCAGCTTCACCTCGCCGGCAATGCGCTGGATGTAGTCGGGCACCACGTCCCGCGTGCGCAGCTGGCCGGGTGTGGGCGCAAACAGCGCCGCATAGCGGGCCGGATCGGCAATGCTGGCGGCCAGGTCGCGGATGTCGTCGCCGTGCAGCGTGCTGCCGCCCAGCATCATCTTCAGCCCGTTGTATTCGGGCGGGTTGTGACTGCCCGTCACCGCCACCCCGGTACCGCAGCCCGTCAGCACCGTGGCAAAGTAGACCACCGGTGTGGGCACCATGCCGATGTCGATCACATCGACCCCCGCCGCACACAGCCCGGCCGCCAGCGCCGATGCCAGGGCCGGCCCCGACAGGCGCCCGTCACGGCCCACCACCACTTCGCGAATGCCGGCCGCCCGGGCCCGCGCCCCCAGCGCCAGCCCGATGGCCGATACCGCCTCTTCGGTGAGCGCGGTGGCCACGATGCCGCGGATGTCATACGCCTTGAAGATGGCCGGCGACACGGCAGGCGCCTGGGCAGGAGGGAGGGAAACGCGGGTCATGGGAGGATCCTCGGAGGCAGGAATGAAAGGCGGTGGACGGCGAGAGAAGAGGCAACGAACAGGAAGAGAAACAGCCGGGCGACGCAAAAGCCAGGCAATGCTGGAAACGGACGTGCAGAAAAAAGGTGGAGCCCAGCAGCTGCAAAATGCGCCAAAGCGCTGCAAAGGGCCAAAAACCGGTAAATCCGGTAAAAGCCCCTGCCTCTGCCACACCGGCAGACGAAAGCGTGCACAGCCTGACATATTCTGCGCCAGACGGGTGAAACGGCCTTCCGGCCCCTCCGTGTTTGGAGCGCCTCCGCCAGTCACAGAATATACAATCTTCCACCATGGAAGACCCGATCAGCAAGCCCCCGCCCTCCCACGGATGTGTGGTCGTGACCGGCGCTGCCGGTTTCATCGGTCGACACCTCGTGCGCCAGCTGCTCGACGCTGGCCATGCTGTCCGTGCCGTCACCCGCGATCCCGACCAGCTGCGCCGGAACTGGCCTGACGGATGGCCGGCAGAATCCACGGCCCCTGCCCTGCAGCTCGTGCGTCACCCGGGCGTGGATGCCGGGGCCGACTGGCAGCCGCTGCTGGCCGGGGCCGTGGCCGTCGTGCATGGGGCCGGCATTGCACACGTGCCGCTCGACGCCAACCGCAACAGCCAGCGCCAGCTCTGGCGCGTCAACGTGCGCGGCCCGCGCCAGCTGGCCCTGGCCGCCGCCCGGGCCGGCGTGAAGCAAATGATCTTTCTCAGCTCGATCAAGGCTGCCGGTGAATGGTCCACCCCGGGGCACCCGCTGCGCGAGGACGATCCCCCCCGCCCCGAAGACTGTTACGGTTACGCCAAGCTCGCCGCCGAGCGCCACCTGCAGCGCCTGAGCATCAACCACGGCGGACGCCTGCTGGCCCTGCCGGACCCCCTGCCCGCCTTCACCGTGGCCCCCTTTGCGGCCCCCCCGGACAGAAACACGGCCAGCGGACGCGAGCGCCTGCGCATCACCACCATCCGCCCGCCGCTGGTCTACGGCCCGGGCGTGAAGGCCAATTTTGCCGCCCTGCAGAAACTGGCGGCCAGCGGCCTGCCGCTGCCCCTGGGCCGGGTGAACAACGCCCGCAGTTTCCTGGGCATCGACAACCTGTGCGATGCCATCCTGCAGATTCTGGCGCACCCGGAGCGGGCCGGCGGTCTCTACCACCTCAGCGATGGCCCGGCCGTGTCCACACCGGCGCTGATTCGCGCCATGGCCGATGCTGCCGGCAAGCCCGTGCGGCTGCTCGCCGTGCCCCCGGGCCTGATGGCCGGCCTGACCCGTCTCATTGGCAAACCCGGCATCTGGCAGCGCCTGGCCGGCACCCTGGCGGTCGACAACCAGCGCTTCTGCCGGCAGTTCGGCTGGACGCCGCCCGTCACCCTCGAAGAAGGGCTGCGGCGGATGCAGAACGGCGGAAGCTGACGGAACCGGCAGACGCGCCGGCCCCACGCCCCTCAGTGCCTGTCCTGCAGCTCCGACCAGGCCTGGAACATCAGCACGTCCCACAGCCAGTGCTGCCAGTTGCGCTTGCCGGACAGGTGCTCCAGCCACTTCTGGCGTACCGGCGCCGGTTCGAAAATGCCCTCCCGGCGCAGGCGGGACTCGTCCAGCAGGTTTTCGGCCCAGTCGCGCAGCGGGCCACGCAGCCAGGCAGCAATGGGCACCGCAAAGCCCTGCTTGGGCCGCTCGATGAGTTCACGCGGCACGTACTTGTACAGCACCTGCCGCAGCAGCCACTTGCTCTGGCCATCGCGCAGCTTCAGGTTCTGTGGCAGCCGCCAGGCAAACTCCACCACCCGGTGGTCGAGCATCGGCACCCGGCTCTCCAGCGATACCGCCATCGAGGCGCGGTCCACCTTCACCAGAATGTCGTCGGGCAGATAGGTCAGCGCATCCAGCGCCATCATCTGCTGCACGCCGTCCAGCCCCGGCAGCTCCGGACGGTTGCCCGTCACCAGCGTGGGCGGCTCCTGCCCGCCGATCACGATCGTGGCTGACAAAACCCAGATACAGGTCTTCCACCGAGCGGGCGTCCATCACGCCGGCGCTCTTGTGCAGCTTCTCGCCCAGGTTCACATACCCCGACATCACCGGCAGACGGCCGGCCACGCGGTCCCACTGGTCGGGCGACAGCGTGGTTATCATGCTGGCCATCAGGCGGCGCACCGGCAGCGGCAGCGAACTGATCCGCCCCCACAGCTGCTGCGTCATCTGGTAGCGGTTGTAGCCGCAGAACAGCTCGTCGCCCGCATCCCCCGACAGCGACACCGTCACGTGCTGGCGGGCCAGCTGCGACACCAGGAAGGTGGGAATCTGCGAGGAATCCGCAAACGGCTCGTCGTACATGTGCGGCAGGCTGGGGATAACCGCCAGCGCCTGCTCGGGCTGTACATACAGCTCGGTATGCTCGGTGCCCAGATGCCTTGCCACCGCCTTGGCGTGCTCGGCCTCGTTGAAACCCGCCTCGTGAAAGCCGATGGTGAAGGTCTTCACCGGCCGCGATGACTGCGCCTGCATCAGCCCCACGATGGTCGACGAATCGATCCCGCCCGACAGAAAGGCCCCCAGCGGCACATCGGCCATCATCTGCTGGCGCACGGCGCTGCCCAGCAGCCCGTCGAGCTGGGCGATGGCCTCGATGTCCGTGCCCTTCCACGGCGCCGCCACACCGGCGCGCGCCGCCCCGGCCAGCGACCAGTACGGCACGGAAGCCGGCAGCTTCTGGTGCTGCAGATCCTGCGGGGACAGAGTCAGATAATGCCCCGGCAGAAGCTTGGCAATACCCTTGTGAATGGAATAGGGCGCCGGTATGCAGTTGTGGCGCAGCAGCAGCGACACCGCCCCCCGGTCGATCTCGCCCGCGAAGGACGGATGCTCGCGCATGGCCTTCAGCTCGGACGCGAACAGAAACGCAGCGCGCCCTCCCTGCCCCTGCCAGCCGTAATACAGCGGCTTCTCGCCCAGACGGTCACGTGCCAGCGTGAGCGAGCGGTCGTGCCGGTTCCACAGGGCCAGTGCAAACATGCCGATGGTGCGCTTGAGCGTCTGCTCCACGCCCCAGGCGTCGAAGGCCGCCAGCAGGGTCTCGGTATCGGAATGGCCCTGCCAGGCCGGTGCCCTGCCCTGCTTCTCCAGTTCCTCGCGCAGGGCCTGATGGTTGTAGATCTCGCCGTTGAAAACGATGACCAGACGACCCGAGGCCGACTGCATCGGCTGATGCCCTGCCGGCGACAGGTCGATGATGGCCAGCCGCCGGTGCGCAAGCCCCAGCCCCGTGTCCGGATCCACCCAGGCCCCTGCATCGTCCGGCCCCCGGTTGACGATGGCACTCGCCATTTGTAACAACTGTTCGGAGGAGGCCCGTTTCCCGGGTTCAAAGTATCCTGCTATTCCGCACATAGATCAGCGCCAGCCGAAGTGGAAGGGGGAGAATGAAAAGGACCCAGTCGGCGAACCTTCGAAGGCTCCACGTGCTGGCGTAATGAGGGCACGCCTCACAGGAAGCCACTGAAAACGCAGGCGACGCCGTAACAGAGGACGCTGGGCGTCACACTTTGCCACAACTATCCGGATCCGGTCCGCATGAAGCGCAAGGAAAGCGTTGCACCTTTCCAAAAACAACACACTTTCATACATTATTTCTGATCCGAATACATTTTTGATCATATAGAAACATTACGCGACCATGCAAGGAAAGCTCTGCATAAGTCGGCGTACTTTGGCCCCAGGATCGGGATGAGCCAGAAGGCATCGTTTGCCGGCAACAGGCGTGCCATTGCCGCCAGACGACAGCCCCCTGGATCGCCCGGGCATGAGCGTCAAAGTGCCGCAGGACTTTTGCAGAGCTTCCCAAAAACGGGGCGCCCGAAAATCAGGCGCCCCGCTTGTCGCATCAGCCTGCTTCCGGGTGCTCAGGCATCGCGCAGTACCGTTTGCAACAGCACATCCCAGGCAGGCATGTTCAGCCCCCACACCTGTTCGATGCGCGAGAGGTCGAGCCGCGAGTTGCTGGGCCGTTTGCTCGGCATCGGAAACTCCGAAGCCGGCACCGGCTCGATGGTGGGCAGGCGATGCACCTGCCATTCGGGCCGCGGCCGGGCCGCCGTGTTGCTGCCGGCGGCCAGCGTGGCCTCGTGCAGCAGCTTCAGACCCGCCTGCGTGTAGCCATACCAGGAGGTCTCGCCCGACGGTGCCAGGTTCAGGATACCCGACCAGCCGGCCAGCTTCGGATCGCAGCTGCGGCGGCGGATGACCTCGGCCGTCACGTCGGCAATGAACGAGGCCGGCGTGGGCACGCCGATCTGGTCGGCCACCACCTTCAGATGGTCGCGCTCGGCCGCCAGCTTCACCATCGTCTTCAGGAAGTTGCCGCCATGCAGCGAATACACCCAGCAGGTGCGGAAGATGATGTGCGCACAGCCACTCTGCTGAATGGCCTGCTCACCGGCCAGCTTGGTTTCGCCGTAGACGTTGAGCGGCGCGGGCGTGTCGTCTTCCTTCCAGGGGCGGGTACCCTCACCGTTGAACACGTAGTCGGTGGAGTAATGCACCAGCAGTGCGCCATTGGACTTGCACCACTGGGCCAGCGTGGCCGGCACGTCGGCGTTGAGCACCTTCGCCAGCTCGCGCTGTTCGGTTTCGGCCTTGTCCACGGCCGTGTAGGCCGCGGGGTTGATCACAACATGGGGACGCACGCGATCCAGCAGCGCGCGGGTGGCCTCGGCATCGGTCAGATCCAGCTCATCGACGGAGACCGGCACCACCTCGCCCAGCGGTTGCAGGGCGCGGATCAGCTCCCAGCCGACCTGCCCGGTAGTGCCTGTGACTACAAACTTCATTCGTATACCTCGGCCTCAGCCAATGGTTTGCCTACCTTGTCCTTGTCGGACACCAGAACGACACTGGCGCCGCCCACCTGCTCCAGCGGCCAGTCGATGCCCAGCACCGGATCGGACCACAGCAGCGAGCGTTCGTGCGCCGGTGCGTAGAAATCACTGGCCTTGTAGGCCACCGTCGTACCGTCTTCCAGCGACAGGAAACCATGGGCAAAGCCGGGCGGAATCCAGGCCATGCGCTTGTTCTCGGCCGACAGGATGAAGCCGGCCGACTTGCCGAAGGTGGGCGAGCCACGACGGATATCCACCGCCACATCGAAGATGGCGCCTTCCAGCACACGGACCAGCTTGCCCTGCGCCTGCTGGATCTGGTAATGCAGGCCACGCAGCACGCCCTTTGTCGAACGGGACTGGTTGTCCTGCACGAACTCGACATGGGAGCCGGCCATTTCGTCGAAGACCTTCTGGTTGTAGCTCTCGTAGAAGTAGCCACGGCTGTCGCCGAACACCTTCGGCTCGATCAGGAAGACATCAGGCAGGGCGGTATCGATTCGCTTCATCTGGTAACCCGTTCTCAGAAAATCCGTTCGGTCAGGATGGTTTGCAGGTACTGGCCATAGCCGCTCTTCTTCAGCGGCTCTGCCAGTCTGGCCAGTTCTTCGGCCGAAATGTAGCCCTTGACAGCAGATCTTGAGGCCCTGGCGCTTCTCGATGGTGCGCACGAACATCGACGCCTCGATCAGCGACTCCTGCGTGCCCGTATCCAGCCAGGCATAGCCACGGCCCATCGTCTTGACCTTGAGCTGGCCAGCCTTCAGGTAGTGCTGGTTCACGTCGGTGATCTCCAGCTCGCCCCGGGCCGAGGGCTTCAGGTTGCGGGCGATGTCCACCACCTGGTTGTCGTAGAAGTACAGGCCGGTGACCGCATAGCGGCTCTTGGGTTTGGCCGGTTTCTCTTCGAGGCTGACCGCGCGGCCGGCCTCGTCGAACTCGACCACGCCATAGCGCTCGGGGTCGTGCACACGGTAGGCAAACACCACGGCACCGCTCTCGTTGCGGCCGGCCTGGGCGAGATCCTCACCCAGCGCGTGGCCGTAGAAGATGTTGTCGCCCAGCACCAGCGCGCAGCTGTCGCTGCCGATGAACGACTCGCCGATGATGAACGCCTGCGCCAGCCCGTCCGGCGAGGGCTGCACGGCATACGACAGCGAGATGCCCCACTGGCTGCCGTCGCCCAGCAGCTGCTGGAAGCGCGGCGTGTCCTGCGGCGTGGAGATGATCAGGATGTCGCGTATGCCCGAGAGCATCAGGCACGACAGCGGGTAGTAGATCATCGGCTTGTCGTAGATGGGCAGCAGCTGCTTGGACACAGCCTGCGTCACCGGATACAGCCGGGTGCCGGAACCTCCGGCCAGAATGATGCCTTTCATGATGGTTCTCCTCAGCCTTTGCGATCCTGGTAGTTGTGCTCGATCCAGTCACGGTAGGCGCCCGACTGCACGTTGGCCACCCAGTCCTGGTTGTCGAGGTACCAGCGCACCGTCTTGCGGATGCCGGTCTCGAAGGTTTCGGCCGGCGTCCAGCCCAGCTCGCGGCCGATCTTGGCGGCGTCGATAGCGTAGCGGCGGTCGTGACCGGGACGGTCCTTCACGAAGGTGATCAGCCGCTCGTAGGAGCCGGCCGCATCGGGTTTCATTTCGTCGAGCAGCCTGCAGATCTGGCGGACGATGTCGATGTTGGTCTTTTCGTTGTGGCCACCGACGTTGTAGGTCTCACCCGGCTTGCCGGCCTCGAGCACACGGCGGATGGCACTGCAGTGATCCTTCACGAACAGCCAGTCACGCACATTCTTGCCATCGCCGTAGATGGGCAGGTTCTTCCCGGCCAGCGCGTTGGTGATGACCAGCGGGATGAGCTTCTCGGGGAAGTGGTACGGCCCGTAGTTGTTCGAGCAGTTGGTGGTCAGCACCGGCATGCCGTACGTGTGGAAGTAGGCACGCACCAGATGGTCCGAACCGGCCTTGCTGGCCGAATACGGGCTGTTGGGCTGGTAGGGCGTGGTTTCGGTGAAGGCCGGATCGGAGGCGTCCAGCGAGCCATACACCTCGTCGGTGGACACGTGCAGGAAGCGGAAGGCGTCCTTCTCGCCCTCGGGCAGGGCGTTCCAGTACTGGCGTGCGGCCTCCAGCAGCGTGAAGGTGCCCACCATGTTGGTCTGCACGAAGGCGGCCGGGCCGTGGATGGAGCGGTCGACGTGGCTTTCGGCCGCAAAGTGCACCATGGCGCGCGGTTTGTACTTGGCCAGCAGCGCATCGATGGCCTCGCGGTCACAGATGTCGACCTGTTCGAAGTGATGGTTGGGGTTGCCGTCCAGCGAGGCGAGGTTCTGCCGGTTGCCGGCATAGGTGAGCTTGTCGACGTTGACTACCGGCTCGTCACTGCCAGCCAGCCAGTCCAGCACGAAGTTCGAGCCGATGAAACCGGCACCGCCTGTCACGAGAATCATGTATTCAGTATCCTTGCAATATGAACGGGGGCGCCATCCGACGGGCGCATAATCTGGGGAGTATAAGCGGTCTGCCCGCTCGCCCCCGTGTATTCACCCCCATCCGCAGGAAGTATTAGGTGACCTCCATCACGCTTTTGCTGATTCTCGCAGCGACCCTGGCGCTCTCCTGGGCCGGGACCGGCCTGATCATCCGCCATGCCGTGCGCTGGGGACTGGAGGACGTGCCCAACGCCCGCTCCTCCCATACCCGCATCACGCCACGGGGGGGCGGCGCAGCCATCGTGGCGGCCAGCCTGGCCGGCGCGCTGCTGCTGGCACTGGCCGCCTTCGCCCTGCCCCGGCTGCTGGACGCGCCGGATCCCTACCAGGCCTCGCTCACACAGGCGCCGGCCGCTTCAGCGGCCAGCGGCCCGGTGACAGGCGCTCCCACGACCGGCACCGCACCGGCAGGCACGGCCTCGTCCGGCGCCATGTCAGCCGGTACCGGCACGGCCGCCGCCCCCTCCTGGTGGGCCCTGATGCTGCACCAGGACATAGGCTGGCTGCGGGGCATTTCCGGGCTGGGCGGCCTGGCGGTCATCCTGTTCACCCCGGCCTTCGTCCTCGGCCTGCTGGGCCTGCAGGACGACCGCCGCGGCCTCTCCATCAAACTGCGGCTGGGCTTCCAGCTTTTTTCGGTGGCCTGGCTGCTGGGCAGCGCCTTTGTCCTCATCGGCGGCATGGGTAATCTGTGGTTCCTCGTGGAGCAGCTCTGGCAGGTGCTGGGGCGGCTGGGTATGCCCGGCATGTCCCTGCCGCTCGGCCAGGCCTTCGCCAGTGGCCACAGTTTCCTTCCCCTGCTGCTGACAGGACTGGTCTTCACGGCGCTGCTGCTGGCCGGCGTCTGGTGGATCAACCTCTACAACTTCATGGACGGCATCGACGGCATCGCCGCCAGCCAGGCCCTCTTCATGCTGCTGGGTGCCGTCCTGCTGCGCAGTCTGAGCTTCGTGTCGGCGCTCGGCACCGTCCCCGACACCGCGCCGCTGCACTGCTCCCCCAACGGCCCCGCCGGCCAGCTCTTCGCAACCGACGGCCTGCTGGCCTGCCTGCATCTCGAGAACCTGATGACCGACCCATTCTCCACCGCCAGCCTGATCGTGGCGGCGGCCGTGGCCGGCTTTCTGATGTGGAACTGGGCGCCCGCCCGCATCTTCATGGGCGACGCCGGCAGCCTGTTTCTCGGCAACATCATCCTCATCCTGGCCGTCATCGAGGCCATGATCTGGCTGGGCGAGACGCAGCAGCAGCTCACCCGCCCCGTCAACCCCGACGGCGTGGCCCACGTTATCCATGGCGTCCCGCCCGCCAGCTGGTTCATTCTGGGCGCCCTGTTCATCACCGATGCCACCGTGACCCTCATGCGACGCATCCTGTCGGGCCAGCGCCCGGGCGATCCGCACCGCAGCCACCTTTACCAGCGGCTTGCCCAGCGTTTCGGCAGTCACGCCCGGGTCACGCTTGTATACTGCCTCATCAATGTTTTCTGGCTTCTGCCGCTGGCCGCCCTGGCGCGCCTGCTGCCCGGTGCCGGCATGAGCATGGTCCTGCTGGCCTATGTGCCACTCGTCCTGCTGGCCTGGCTGCTGGGTGCAGGCCGGCCGGAACCGGCGGAAACCTGATTCCCGTCCCGACCGGCCCCGCCATGCGTACCGCCCCACCCGGCGGCCCTGTTCCGCGCCAGCCGCGCCAAGCCCGTTTCCCGACATGAGACTGTTCAACGTCAATCCCCGGACCTTCATTGCCATCGGCCACGACATCGTCGTGGCGGCACTGGTCTGGGCATTCACCTTCTCGCTGCGCTGGAATTTCGAGCTGGACCACGCCACGCAGATCATCCTGTTCCAGACCCTGCCGGTCGCGCTGGCCGTACAGGTGGGGTGTTTCGTCTACTTCGGGCTCTACCAGGGCATCTGGCGCTACGCCTCCATCCACGACATGCGGCTCATCGCCCTGTCGGTGGGGGTGTCGGGCATCATCATCCCCATCCTGCTGCTGCTGCTGCGCAACGGCCTGGGCGTGCCCCGCTCCATCTACTTCCTCGACCCGCTGCTGCTCATCCTCTTCATGTGCACCGGGCGCCTGCTCTACCGCTGGTGGAAGGAAAAGGCCATGGGCACCAAGGGCGTCGAACCCCAGCCCGTCATCCTGCTGGGCGCGGGCAACACCGCCCTCTCGCTCATCGACGACCTCAACCGCAACCCGTACTGGTACGTCATCGGCGTGCTGGACGACAACCCCAACAAGGTCGGCCGACAGCTGGGCGGCGTGCGCATCCTGGGCAACTGGGAGCAGCTCGAACAGATCGCCCGCGACAGCAACTGCAAGCACGCCGTGCTGGCCGTGGGCGCCACTAACCACGCCACCCGCCGCCGCGTGTTCGAGATGTGCGAACGCGCCCACATCAAGCTGCTCGTCATCCCCGACGTGCAGGAGCTGATGAGCGGGCAGGTCAAGGTCTCGCAGATCCGCTACGTTGACGTGGACGACCTGCTGGGCCGCGACCCCGTCAGCCTCGACACCGGTGGCCTGCGCCACATGATCGAGGGCAAGTCCGTGCTGGTCACCGGCGGCGGCGGCTCCATCGGCTCCGAACTCTGCCGCCAGATCGCCCGC